>Ga0268264_10000690_pt1 | contig 39296 bp, 33 predicted proteins | sample KBSSwiS32_FD_190357 | JGI IMG/M metagenome (GOLD analysis project Ga0268264, IMG submission 190357) | Switchgrass rhizosphere microbial communities from Kellogg Biological Station, Michigan, USA - KBS Switchgrass S3-2 (SPAdes) (version 2) | ecosystem: Host-associated > Plants > Roots >...
ACGAAACGAAGGCGCTCTTCCATTACCGAACTCGCTTTCCACGGCATCTACACCTCCCGCAGAACAAAAGCGGAAAATGTAACCCATGTGTCCGGTACGTTCTGTTACCTATGTCTCGGGCCGCTCACTCGTAACGACCTGATATCATTAGTTTATTTCTACAGTGACGTGCTGCGCACAACCTCCCGGGTCGGCTTTGACCTGGGCCCTTCAGGTGCATCAGACGGCCGCAAGCTATGCCTTGCTCGCGCGCGTCAAAGCGAATCCCGAGTGCTCGATAGTCGTACCTTCGTAAAGTCCGTCAGGCCGCGCGCTCCCTGCCCAGAATGAATCGCGCCGCTCGTTCGCCGATCATCATCGTTGGCGCATTGGTGTTGCCGGAGACGAGCCGTGGCATGATCGAGGCGTCCGCCACGCGGAGGCCATCGACACCGCGCACTCGCAAATCCTCCGATACGACCGCCATCGGATCCTCGGGCGGCCCCATCCTGGCCGTGCCCGACGGGTGAAACACCGTCTTTGAGATCCCGCGTACGTAATCGCGAAGCGCCTCCCTGTCGTTTTCAAGGCCGGGCTTCGGCAAGACGCGTCGTTTCACGAGACGTGCAAGCGAGGGTGCTTCAGATATGCGGATGCCAAGCTCGACGCCGCGCATGAGGGTCTCGACATCTGCTTGCTCGGCGAGCGAGTTGGCGACGAAGAGCGCGGAATCGGTCGGATCGGACGAACGCAAGCGAACGGTTCCACGTGACTGCGGACGCAGGACACAGGGGCCGATCGAGATGCCATGGCCCGGCTCCGCCGCACGATCGGCGAACCCCACGAATGTCGGCAGCACGTGAAACTGGATGTCGGGCTCCCCGGTCCCGGCGGTGTCGACAAACCCGCCGGACTCAACGACCGTCGATGTCAGCAGTCCGGTCTTGGTCAACAGGTACTGCAACATGTGCGAAGCGGCGCGCAGGCCCTTGTCTTCGCCGAACATCGAGATCGGGTCCTTGATCTCGCATTGAACGGTTGCCTCGAGATGGTCCTGATAGTTTTCGCCGACCCCGGGCAGGTCCGCGACCACATCGATGCCGTGCTGACGCAGATGCGCTGCAGGCCCCAGGCCCGACAGTTGCAGGATCTTCGGCGTCGCAAGAGCGCCTGCCGTGAGGATCACCTCGCGCCGCGCCTTGACGGTCGAGCCATCGTCGAGCCTCACGCCGGTCGCGGTGCGGCCTTCAAAAATCACCTTGTGAACGCGCGTTGCTGTGCGGATCGTCAGATTGGCGCGGCGCTCGGCCTTGCGAAGGAAGGCCTCGGCGGCGCTGCGACGACGGCCGCGGTTCGTCGTGGTCTGATAGAAGCCGACGCCCTCCTGTCGAGCCCCGTTGAAGTCTTCGTTGTAGGGTATCCCGGCTTCTTGCGCCGCGCGGACAAAGGCCCAGGACAGGGGATGACCGTAGGACCGGTCGGAAACCGTCAGTTCGCCGTCGGTCCCGTGATACTCGCCGGAGAGGCGCTGGTTGTTCTCGAGATCGCGGAAGACCGGAAGCACCTTCTCATAGCCCCAGTGCCGGCAGCCCATCTGCGCCCAGGTGTCGTAATCCTGGTGCGACCCGCGAATGTAGACCATGGCGTTGACTGAACTGCCGCCGCCGAGCACATGCCCCTGCGGCACGATCGACGGACGACCGTTCAGACCCTTCTCGGGTTCGGAGGCATAGAACAGGGCATCCCTGCCTTTCTCCAGAACCTTGAAGAAAGTCGCCGGGATGTGGATGTACTTGTCGCTGTCGCGCTGCCCGCTCTCGACCAGGAGAACGCGCGTGCCGGGATCTTCGGACAAACGCGATGCGAGAACGCATCCGGCCGAACCGCCGCCCGCGACGATATAATCGTATTCCTGCATGCTTCCCCCGCCCGTTGCTTTTTCGAACTAGCAGAACACCGTCTGGACGGTGGTGAACTCCTTCAAGCCTTCGACGCCGAACTCCACGCCGAACCCCGACTGCTTGACGCCGCCAAAGGGCGCGTTCGGCTGAATTGCGCCGTGCTTGTTGATCCACACCGAGCCCGCCTCGATGCGCCCGGCGATGCGCTTGGCCGTCTCCAGATCTGCCCCCCAAACTGAGCCGCCAAGACCCATCGAACTTGCGTTGGCCTTCCGGATCGCTTCTTCCACGTCGTGATAGCGGATGATCGGGAGAGCCGGTCCGAACTGCTCCTCGTCGACCAAACGACAGCCGTGATCGACATCGGCGACGAGCGTAACGGGATAGAAGTATCCCGGACCGCCCGGGGGATCGCCTCCGATCAAGACGCGCCCCCCTTTTTCGCGCGCCTCGTCGACGAAGGCCGAGACGATCTCAAACTGGCGCTTGTTCTGGACTGGGCCGAGCGTGGAAGCTTCGGACAGTCCATCGCCAACGACGACTTTCGCTGCATAGGCCGTCAGTTCGCGGCAGACGTCATCGTAGAGGCTGTCGTGAACGTAGAGCCGTTTCAGCGCGGCACAGGTCTGGCCGCCATTGATGAATGCGCCCCAGAACAGGCCCTCGGCGATCGCTTTCGGATCGGCATCGGGCAGGACGACGCCTGCATCATTGCCACCGAGTTCGAGCGTGAGGCGCTTCAAGGTGGTCGAGGCGCTCTTCATGATCTTGCGACCCGTCGCGGTGGACCCCGTGAAAGTGACCTTCGCTATGTCCGGATGCGCGGACATCAGGGCACCGATCTCGTTCTCGCCCGTGACGACGTTGACCACGCCAGCCAGCAGCGTTTCGTTCATGAGTTCGACGAGGCGGATCGTGCTGAGCGGCGTGAGCGGCGATGGCTTGATCACGACGGTGTTTCCAGCGCGTATGGCAGGGATGATGTGCCAGCAAGCGATCATCACTGGCCAGTTCCACGGCGTGATGGAGCCGACGACGCCGATTGGCTTGCGATGCAGTTCCACGCGGCCTTCAGGGCTGTCCTGCAGCACTTCCGGAGGAAGAGACAATTCGCTGGTGTGACGCGTCCAGGCGACGGCTCCGCCGATCTCGAACCGGGACCCCAGGCCATTGAGCGGTTTGCCTTGCTCGAGCGTGAGCAGACGCGCCAGCTCTTCGGAATTGGCCTCGATCGTTCTCGCAACGGCGCGACAGGCTTCAGCCCTCTCGGTATCCGCGGCATCCCTCCATGTGAGGAACGCACCTGAGGCGGCGGCTACAGCCGCATCGAGATCGGCCGCGGTGGCAACCGGCATCGCTCCCACGACCGCTCCGGTCGAAGGATTGATGACGTCCTGAAAGCTTTCGGCCTCGACCTGACGACCACCAATGAACAAGCGCCAGCGCCTCATGCGAACGTCTCCTGTCCCGCGACTGCTGCGTTTCAGGGAAAACGATCCGGCCTCTGCTGTCTTGGAATATAGCGCGGCACCAATTGGACCGAAGCGCAAATCAGCCGCGTGAGAGCTCCTTGGGGGAGCAGTCGAACGCCTTCTTGAAACATCTGTTGAAATAGGAGATGTCGTTGAAGCCCGACGAATAGGCGATCTCGGCGATGGTGCCGTCGCTGGCGCCGCGCTGCTTCTCGACCAGCCGATCCCTTGCGAGATGCAGGCGACGATCGCGAATGAAGCAGGTGACCGTGGTGCCGAGGGCGTTGAAATCCTCCTGAAGCGTACGCATGGAGATTCCAAGTCTGGTTGCCAGCCATTGCGGCGTCAGCCGTTCGTCTGTCAGGTGACGATCAACCAAAGCTCGCGCAAGCTCCAGCCGGCCGGAGGCGCGGTCTCTGGGGCAAAGGGGCGTGTCCGGCACGTCTGCGGCAAAGGCCTGCCGCGTGGCCTGCAGAAGCAACTGCCGCAACTCGGCCGATCGCTTGTGACTGTCGGGAGTCTGAAGCATCTTGGCGACCAGCGCCCGCAGCATGGTCGACATCGGATCAGCGGCAGCCAAACGCCGTGATACCTCGAAATCGTTCGGTGCTTCCGCAAGCAGCAACTGCCTGGGCAAATGAACGGACAGGTGATTGCTGAATTGCCCGTCGAAATAGAAATTCGACGGCAGCGACGAGTCGACCAGTATGCAGTCTCCCGGCGAGATCGTGTTCTGACGCCCCTTTTGCTCTATCCCGCACCAGCCTTCCAACTGGACTAGCAGAAAGAAATGTTCGCCGTAATCGAGGCGAATATCATGCTCGTCACGGCGAACGACCCCGATATCGCCAGCGACTTGAACGACACCTACGCCGGCGGCGTTGCAAAGCAGCACGCCCCCGTTGACGACGTCACGGTTTTCCCAACCGCGGGGATTGAACCGGCCACACACGGATTGAAGCCGATCCCTCCATTCTTCCAATGGAGGTTGTCCCCAGACTGCGAGAGTCCGGTCGCTGAATTCCTGGAGCTGCTGCATGCGTGCCCCTCCCCTGGAATGCGCCACTGACGGGCGATTTTGATAACATGTTAGGCAATATACCTGCCGTGTCAACGACCTCCCGACGCTGCCGGAGCGGCCTTACGGCTAAGGTCGGGAACACATCCTGGCCTTGTCTTGACGAGTGTCAGGCGAGGTAGGCGCTGTGCAGGATCTGCGGGTTCGCGATGAGCGCCTGCGGTTCGCCGGAGAAGCAAATCCTGCCGCGCTCCATGACATAGGCGGCGTGCGAGATCTTGAGCGCAATGTGCGTGAATTGTTCGATGAGCAGGACGCCGATACCTTGCGATGCGAGCTTCTGAAGCACGGGCACCAGACGCGCGACGATGACGGGCGCCAAACCGAACGACAGCTCATCCGCCAGGAGATAGCGCGGCTTTCCGATGATGGCCTGCGCGAGTGCCACCATTTGTTGCTGTCCGCCGGACAGATCGCCCGATCGCACACGCAAGCGCTCGCGCAGCTCCGGAAAGGTGTCGAGCGCAAGGTCGATGGCCGGCTGGAGTTCGGCGCGCGTCAGATGGCAGCCCGCTACCTTCAGATTGTCCTCGACACTGAGGTCACTGAGCACCTGGTGCCCTTCGGGCACCGCCGCGACGCCACTCACACGAACGCCGTCCGGGCGCAGGCCGACGATCGACCGGCCATCGAGCGCGATGGCGCCACTTGTGACCGGCAATACTCCCGCGATCGCAAGGACGAGGCTGCTCTTGCCCGCGCCGTTGGCGCCGAGCAGAGCGGTGATCTTCCCGGGCGAGATCGTCAGGTCCACGTCATGCAGGACGGCCTTGCCGCTGCGCGCGACATTCAACCGCTGCACTGTCAGCCCGGTGCTCACGCGCCCTCCTCCAGGACTCCGAGATACGCGGTCCTGACCTTGGGATCGGCAAGCACGTCGGGGGTCGGGCCGTAGGCAATCGACGAGCCGAAATCGAGCACCAGGGTCGCCGCGCAAGTTGCGGAAATGAGATCGACGTCGTGATCCACCAGCAGCACCTGAGCGCCACAGTGGCGGTGAACGTTCCTGATGACCTGGCGCAAATGCTCGCTCTCATCCTGCGCGAGGCCGGCGCCCGGTTCGTCCATCATGATCAGCCGCGGGCTCCCGACGGTCGAGCGCGCGATCTCCACCATGCGTCGCTCATAGGCGTTGAGGTTGCGGCCAAGCACATTGGCCTTGGCACCGAGCCCGACGAAGTCCAGAGCCCTTGCGATCAGTGCCCGCCGCGGCTGGCCGTCGGTCGGCACGTTATCGAGCACCGCGGCGACATTGTCGGCGGCGCTCAGATTTTCGACCACCTGCTCGTTCTGGAAGGTGCGGCGTATGCCGAACGCGGCGCGCTTGTGAACGGGAATACCTTTGAGATCCTTGCCGTCCACGCTGACCGATCCCCTGGCAGGGCGTATGAAGCCGGACAGCACGTTGATGAGCGTCGTCTTGCCAGCCCCGTTGGGCCCGACCAACCCCGTGATCGGCTCTGGCAGGCGTGCGGTCAGGGCGCTCAGCCCGCGCACGCCACCGAACAGCACGGTCAGATCGTCGATCTCGATCATGCGGTGGTCCCACCGTTGCCTTTGACGAGCTTGCTGACGGACCGAAACGCGTCGGCGAGTTGACCCGCGATGCCCTGCGGAGCCGTCATCAGGGCGTGCAGAAGCCCAACGCCGAAGACCATGGTCGCGATGTTGCCGTCGACATGAAACTCGTTGAGCAGTGCGGGGAAAGCCCGCAACATCAGCCCGGCGATGATCGGCCCGAACCAGGAATAGGCGCCTCCGACGATCGTCAGCGCGAAGAGCATGATCGACTGGCTGGCCGGGAACGCGCTGCCATCGAGTTGCCCGACGCCACCGGCGAGCAATCCTCCAGCGATCCCGGCGAGGAAGCCGGCAAGCGCGAACGCCCAGACCTTGTAGGCGACGATGTGGACGCCTCCCGCCAGCGCGCAGACCTCGCCACGGCGGATCATGGCCCAGGCGCGGCCGGGTCGTCCGCGCAGATGCGCCAGAACGAGGAGATAGCAGATTGCGGCGATGACGACGGCGTAGCGGAAATAGGCCGGGTCGCTCTGCGCCAGGAATGGGCGCGCCATCATGACGCGAGCGCCCGTGCTCTTCCCGAGAATGCCCGCACCACCGTCGGGAAAGCCAAAGGCACTGATCAGCACCTGGATTGCTCCCGCCATCATCAAGGTGATGATGGCGAGATACAAACCGCGCATCCTGAGCGCGGGGAGCCCGACAACGAGGCCGACAAGGGCCGCGGCGGCTCCTCCCGTGAGGAGCGCCAGTTCGAACGGCGCGCCCGTTCCGTGCGACATCCGCAATGCAAACCATCCGCCGACGCCAAGCAGGCCGTACTGCGCCAGCGACACCATGCCAAGCTGCGCGAAAAGGACGCTGACGCTCAGGCTCGCCACTACCAGCGCGGCGACCGAAATCAGCACGCGAAGCCAGTAGTCGCTGAGGTACGACGGAAGAAAATAGAGCGCTGCAAGCGCGCTGGCGCCAACGGCAATCTCCCGGAGCGGTAGCCGGCTGGAGGCGACGAGCGACACTCCTTCAAGACTTCGATCGGTCACGTCGCGGTCACCTGTAGACGAAAACGGGCTTGCGCTGCATCCACAGCATCGCGCCGACCGCGAATATGAAGGGAGTGGCCGAACGGAACGGGCCTATGACAGGCACCGGTGTCAGAAGCGCCTCGCACACACCGATCGCAAGCGCGCCGGCGACTGTCGCGGGAAGCGAAGCAAAGCGCCCGATGACCGCGGCGGCGATCGCAGGGATGACGGCGAATGTCAGAGTCTGCCCGCTCAACCGCTGCAAATCGGCCAGCAGAACGCCGCTCACACCCGCCAGTACGCCGGAGATAACCCAGGCCCACCCGTCGATTCGAAAGACACGCACACCGAGCATCGCGCTGAGCTCGCGATTGCTGGCGAGCGCCCGCATCTGAAGGCCCATCCGGCTGTGCGCGAGGAACAGCATCACGATGGCCGTGACCGACACGCCGAGACCGAAGGCGATTGCGCGCGTCAACGTGACGCGCACGCCAAGAAGCTCGAAGCTCATCGTGTCGGTCGGCAAGCGAAGGCGACGCGGCCCCTCGCCCCAGAGATAGCCCATGAAGCCGAGCAGGATCAGCGCAAAGCTGAGCGTTGCCACGGCACGCGTGATCGGGTCGGTGGAGACCAGGCGCGGCGCAATGAGGCGGCCATAGGCCAGCGAGACCAGGGTCGCGACCGTTACACCCGCGAGCCACGACAAGGATTCCGGGCCGCCACGCTCTACGATCGACCAGGAAATGAAAGCCGCCAGGGCGCCGACGGCGCCCTGGGCAAAGTTGACCACGCCTGAGGCCCGGTAAAGCACGACAATGCCGACGGCCGAGAGCACGTAGGTCGCGGCCAAGGCGAGACCCGAGACCAGGAAAGGCGTGAAATCAGGCATGGCGACTTACTTCGCGAGCCCGATCGACTTCTCGTAGGCACGCGCGTCATCAAGTTCGGGATCTTCCGACTCGATGCAGGCCGGCTTCGGCAACAGCTTGCCATCCTTGACCAGCGAGACGGGCCCCGCATGGTTGGCGTTGTGACGCGGACCGTCACCGACGTACCAGGGCGAGCAGAACATGTCGCTTTCGAACCGCTTCACGTTGCGCAGCGCCGCCGTCACCGATGGCCGATCGATCTTGGCGGGATCAAGCTTCAGCAGGGTTTCGGCCGTGACGCGCGCCGCGAGATATCCAGCCTGCGAGAAGGTGTCACGAGGATCGGACGCCTTGCCATACGTCTCCATCACCGCGAGCCAGTTCTGCATGTCAGGCGTTCCGGCGTCCGCAGCCTTGAGTTCCATGTCGACCGTGACCTTGCCGTCCCAGTACTTGCCGATGGCGCGCGGGAAATCCAGATTGTAGAGCGACGCCGGGCCAGTGAAGTGCACCTTGTCCGCCAGCCCCTGCTCCTCTGCCGCCGCGAAGATCGGAACCGCCATGCCCTTCGGCGTACCCACGCTGATCACGTCGGGCTTGAACGTCATCGCTTCGAGGATAATGGATGTGGCATCCAGCGAGCCCGGGTCGAAGGTGATGATCTTGCCGTCGCCGCCCTGCTTCTTGATCCAGGTGACCGCGCCGGTGCAGGACCATTCGCCGACATTCGGGATATTCGGCGCGATGCAGACCAGACGCTTGATCTTGCCCGGATAGGATTGCGCGACATCCATCACGGCCTTGGTGTTGCTGACGCGCGGACCGGCGTTGGTCGGGGCGTAGTTCTTCTGGAAGAAGCAGTCGCGGGGAACGCCGACGCCGGCGATCACCATGATGTCTTCCTTCTCGTAAAGACCCTGATTGGCGCCGCAATCGACGAAGCTCATGTTGCCGACCAGGGCAACGGCCTTTTGATCGCGGATCAGCTTGGCCGCGACCTGCGACGACTGTTCGGGATTCCAGGCATCGTCCTCGAGCAGATACTTGACGGGGCGCCCGTTCACGCCGCCATTGGCGTTGAGGCATTTGAAGTAAGCCGCCGCGGCCAGACCCGAGGAACTGAAATTGTCGGGCCCGGTTACGCTGACGATACCGCCGATGACGATCGGCTCGCCGGTGGCTGGCTTGCCGGTATTGGCGCCACACTTGGAATCGGCGGCGTAAGCTGCGCCGGTCAGGCATGCCGCCAGCGTCCCGATCGTGATGGCCAAGAACGCACTTCTCAATTTCATCAGTTTCCCTCCCCGTGACAATCCCGCGCCGCAGGCGCAGCGATCTTTGGCGTGCCTCTTGTGACGGACTTCGCCTGACGATCCGACCATAGGCCTGCCTCGCGAAGCCCGTCTTGGACTCCGACGCGGCCGCTCTAGGACGTAAACGCGCAAGCTCGGTCTAAGGGCACACTAACGCAGGCTGCGGCCGCCGTCGCGACGCGGATCCGCTCTGTCCTTCCTGCCAAAGCAATACGTCCTCCTGGGACAAATGCGGGTCGGATGACCTGCTAATCTGACCGGCATCCGACCTTCACGCGGAGAAGAATATGCCCGAAGCCCCAACGAACGAATTCTGGCGAGGACTCGCGCCAATCAAGAATGTTTTTCGGCCGGACGCGCAGCCCGAAGTCTATATTCAGAACGCGCCAACAGAGGACGAGCGGTATTACGTCCCCCTTACCGAGACTGTGTTCACTCGTCCGCTTTGGATTTCGCCGAGCAAGAACAAATGGTGCGACATCCTTTATGCAAAGAAGGCGGGCCTTGTGAACCGCCACTATCACCCTCATGAGGTCTTCGCCTACACCATCTCCGGCAAGTGGGGATATCTTGAGCACGACTGGACTGCGACGGCCGGAGACTTCGTCTACGAAACTCCCGGTGAGGGACACACGCTGGTTGCTTATGAGAGCGATGAGCCCATGCGCGTCCACTTCAATGTCACCGGTCCGCTCATCTGGTTGGACGAGAATGGCGAGTGTACAGGCACTTTCGATGTGCACGACTACATCGATCTCGCTCGGAAACACTACGACAAGGTAGGCATCGGCGCGAGCTATGTCGATCGCCTCTTTCGGTGAGAAGCACCTTGGACCATCAGCACTTCATGGCCGCGGTCTGGCACGGCGCGCGCGACATCCGGGTCGAGCCCAGGTCGCGCATGCCGCTTGTACCCGGCGAAATCCGCATCCGGGTGGCGGCATGCGGCATCTGCGGCAGCGACGTGCATGAGTATGTCGACGGTCCACATGCGATTCCCACGGATGCCGTACATCCGTTGTCGGGGCGGCGAGCGCCACTCGTCATAGGCCACGAGTTCTGCGGCACGGTGGTTGAACTCGCTCCCGACGTATCGACTGTCGACAGGGAGCAACGCGTGGTCGTTGAGCCGGAATACCGGTGCGGGCGCTGCGCGGCTTGTCTGAGAGGAGAATACAATCAATGCCGCTTCATGGGCTTTGCCGGGCTTATGGGCGATGGTGGGATGGCCGACGAGGCCGTTGTGCCGGCGTACATGGCCCACTCACTGCCTGATCAAGTGAGCTTCGAGCAGGCGGCGGTGTTGGAACCTGCGGCGGTAGCGCTGCATGCGATTCGGCAAGGAGGCCTTTCCGCGGGGATGCGGTGTGCCGTCGCCGGAGCAGGCCCAATTGGGCTCCTCATCGTGCAACTTGCCCGAATAGCAGGTGCGCGCCAGATTGCTGTGAGCGACGTCTCGGACGATCGTCTCGCACGTGCTTTGGCACTCGGCGCTACTCACACGGTGAACGCCCGGACGGAGAGGCTGGCCGAAACCGCCGACGAGGTCGATGTCGCTTTCGAGGCCGTCGGCGCGCAGGCAGCCCTTGATGATGCCTATGCCACCGTCCGGAAGGGAGGCCGACTGGTTCTGGTCGGACTCTTCGGCCATCGACCAACAATCGATGCATTCGGACTTGTGAATCGCGAGATCAATCTCATTTCGAGCGTCGGGTATCGCCATGTTTTCCCGGATCTCATCGAGATGGTGGCGAACGGTCTTTTCGATCCGTCCAGAATCGTGACGCGCCAGGTCTCGCTCGAAGCCGTCGTGGAAGAAGGGTTCGGCCGGCTCGCTCGGGAGACGGTAGATGTGAAGGTCCTGGTTAGGCCCTGTGAAGGCCAGCGCTGAGGTGAAGCATTCGATAGAGGGGAAACGTCATGAAATTGCATAGACAGGTTGTGATCGCCATGCTGGCTGCAGTTGTTTCGGCCTCCGCTTTTGCTCAACAATTGAAACCCGAAAGCGATCCCGGAAAGCTTGGATTTGATGCTGATCGCTTGGAGCGGATAACGCAGGCCTTCCAGGGCTATGTTGATAGCGGCCAACTTCCCGGAGCAGTTGTGCTGATCGCCCGCAAGGACAAGGTCGCCTACTTCCGAGCCTTCGGGTTCCGGGACCGCGAGCAGAAGTCCGCCATGACCACGGATTCGATCTTCCGAATTGCCTCCATGACCAAGCCGATCGTCAGTGCAGGTGCCATGATGCTGGTCGAGGAGGGCAAACTGGATATCGCCGCGCCCGTGTCCAACTACCTTCCGGAATTCAAGGATCTGCAGGTTCGTGTCGAACAGATCGATGCTGCCACCGGCAAGAAGGAAACTGTCATGCAGCCTCAGATGCGGCCGATGACCGTTCAGGATCTTCTTCGCCACACTGCCGGGCTCGTCTATCCACCCCCCATTGGCAACGGTCCGGTCTCGGACGCCTATCGCGATGCAAACGTTCTCGATCGCAATACAACACTGGCCGAGATGGTAACGAAGATTTCCAAGCTTCCCCTTGCCAACCAGCCGGGCGAGGTTTGGGAATATAGCGCGGCCGTCGATGTTCTCGGCCGGATCGTCGAAGTGGTCTCTGACATGGACCTGGACCGCTTCATCGAAGAGCGCGTCACAAAGCCGCTAGGCATGTCCTCGACAGGCTTTTACGTGCGTGAGGCCGATCGCGACCGGCTCGCACAGCCGCAGATAGATCCGGCGATCGGAAAACGTCCTCCGATGTTCGACGCGACCCAGAAGCCGAAGTTGTTCTCTGGCGGTGGTGGTGTTGTGTCTACCGCGTCCGACTACCTTCTCTTTTGCGAGATGCTGTTGCACGGTGGTAAACTCGGCACCACGAGCCTGCTTTCGCAGTCAACGATCAACTTGATGACGTCGAATGCGCTGAAGCCGGGGATCAGATACTCAGCCATCACGCCGCGGCTATTTGAAGATATCGCGCCGACACCGGCGATGGGACAAGGTTTTGGATTGGGTTTCGCGGTGCGCACTGAAGTGGGGCAAAATCCATTGCCCGGATCAACTGGGTCATTTTATTGGACCGGCTCATCCGGCACGACGTTCTTCGTCGATCCGAAGCAGCAACTCATCATAATCATGATGGTTCAGGTTCCTTTTTCCGCTGTTTCTTTCTATCGGCACGAGGTTCGTTATCTGGCGTATCAGGCACTTTCGGCACCCGACTAGTCACCCGCTAGCTATTGTGCTCTCGATTCCGACGGCGTGCAGCCAAAGCGCTCGCGGAAGTTCCGAGAGAAGTGCGATATATTGCGAAAGCCCCAGCTGTACGCAATTTCGGAAACGCTTGCCTGCTCCGTATCCCTCCGCCGGAGGTCAGTGCGGCACGCATCCAAACGCATGGCAAAGATGTGGGCGCACAGGGTATCCGGCTCCCCCGCAAAGAGTCTGTTGAGCTGACGGACACTGATGTTGACGTGCTTCGCGATCATCTCAGGCGATAATTCGGAGTCGCGGAGATTCACCACGATAAATTGGCGAACCCGATCCATGACCAAGGAGTGATACGTCGAGCGCTCCGCGCCTCGTGAGAGACCGTGAGCCATGCTAAGGACGCTCCAGACCTTTTCTTCAATCTCCGTGATACCAGTCGCCGTGCCGCTAAAGGGACAATAGCGCGTTATGATTTGCCGGAGCGAAGCTGAGATCTGCCGCCCCGCACCGACAGATCCGTCGTACCGACTGGCAGCACAGAGGTCCCATCCGGGAAAGCGTCGCCTGAACTCATCGCCGGAAGCCTCAAAGATGACGTGACGCATGAACCCAGGGAAGCCATGCATGTATGGGCGGTTGGTGTCGTAAAGTACGACATCGCCCTCGTTCAGAAGCACACATTCATTGGCGCGGTTCACGAAAGCAGCACCACGCATAAGCAGCATCAAGAATACCGAGTCTTTCTCTCTCGTCCTCAAATGGATGGGTGATCTCTCGACCACGTGCTGGTGCCCAGTGATATCAACCAGCTTGATGGCGCCGAGGTCAACGTACCGAAACCTGGCCTGGAGGCCGTCCACCTCCATGCTCGAGCAGGTCAAACCGACAACGTACTTTCCGCACTGTTCCTCCCAGTAGGAAATTCGGTCAGTGGGCGGGACAACCCTGGTGTCGAACGTCGTTACCGGGGTAGACGGCAAAAGACCATTCAATTGCATCCTTCCCTCCCTGATGTGGGGCATGTGCTGCCACCATTGTTGCTTATTTCCAACGATATGGATCAGCAGCATCCGGGTCAAACAATTGTAAACATCACCTTCCAAGGCGAATCGTTTGCCACCTTGAAAGCATGGCGAAGAATGGGAGCGAGGTCGTCTCCCCGTTCAACCCGGACATTCTGGACAGGCCATGTCTGGACAGTCCATGCTTGGCCGTCCTATTCTGGCATCAGGGAGGGCGAAAAATGCACATAAGCGCGAGGAAATACCGCGTCTTGTCCGGCATCATCGAGCTGCTTTCCGCCGATTACGCCGACAGCCGGGATCTGCGCAGCAGGATTGGCGGATCGTTGCTCGATCTGCTCGATGCCGATCTGTATGCGTCCTACGTTTGGAGCCCGCAGAAACGCGCGTTCGAACACGGCGTCGCCGTCAACATGGACGACTCCTACGTGGAGAAGTACCAAAGCTATTTCCAGCACTGCCATGCGACGAGCACGCGACGCTGGATGCGGCACGGCGTCAATCCCGTCAGCGCCATCGTTCCGCATCGCGATCTGATGCGAACGGAAATCTACAACGACTTCCTGCGTCCGTCAGGCCACTATTACGGAATCAACCTTTTTGCCTTCGATGGCCGCGACAGCACCGGCGACATCAGGATCTGGCGCAAGAACGGACACCCCGATTTCGACCGCGACGAGGTCGGCCTGCTCAGCCTCATCGCACCGGGATTCGCACAGGCGCTGAAGCGCATCGAGGCACGCGCCCAACTGAAGACCTGGGCGACTCCAAACCCGGCCAGACTGTCGCCACGCGAGGCCGAGGTCGCCGCACTCGCGGCGCAGGGCCTTGCCGACAAGGAGATCGCGCGACGGCTCAATCTGAAGTTCGCGACGGTCCGGACCCATCTGGACAATGCCTTCTCAAAACTCGGCGTCCGCAATCGCACTCAGCTCGTCGCATCGCTCTACGGCTCGAATCGTGCCGGCGCACACGACTAGAACGTGATGGCCTGAGGATGAATCGCTTCGCCGCGGCGCGAAGCATTCACGCATCGCTGAGCCGAGGACAAAATTGCGAAAACAACCCCATGCAAAGTAGAGATTGGGCCTCGCACCATCCGAAAACGCAAGATCTAGTAGTCTCGCGCTTCAGCGCGGCCGGCGCACTCAGGCCTTCCAACTCAATCATCACCTCGAGGGGGCAACAGTCGGCGGGGTCGCTGGCGCCGGGTTAACGACGCCATAGTGGTCAGCCACGAGGTTGCCGGGGTGGGCATATCTGGCAGGCCGGGGCCGTTCCGGCAGCATCGTGGCGTCCCAGGCCTCCCAGTCGCTTTTCAGCCGTTCGAATACGTCTTTCTCCCGGTCCTTGAGGTTGGCCCGCTCACGCGGGTCTCTCACAACATCGAAGAGAAACTCGTTTCCCGCAATCCGCAGATACTTCCGATCGCCGTCACGGATGGCACGCTGCGATCCCGCTTTATGGCGCCAGCACAACCTCCGAGGATGCACCCCCGCGCCTCCAGTCAAGATTTGTCCGAGGTCCTCGCCATCGGATGGATAAGCCGCGTCCGGCGACGCGGCAGCGGCAGCCAGCAAGGTTGGCATCCAGTCCATCGTGATCATGACCTGTTCGGAAACCGCGCCGGGCGCGATCCGCCCGGGCCAGCGCACGATCGCGGGAATGCGAATGCCACCTTCGAGCAGCTCAAACTTCATGCCGGAGAACGGCCACACGTTCGAGAATCGTTCGCCGCCGTTGTCGCTGGTGAAGATGACAATGGTGTTGCTGGCGAGACCGCCGGCGTCGAGCGCCTGCAACACGCGACCGATATTGTCGTCCAGACTTTGCACCATCGCGGCGTAAGTCTTCTGCGAGCCGCCATCGTGATCGAAAATGCTCCTGATCCGCTTCGACTCTGCCTCGTCCAGCGGCCCTTCCCATGGCCAATGCGGCGCGGTAAAATGCAGGCTCAGCAGAAATGGCTCCTTCGCCTTGGCGTAGCCTTCAACGGTCTGCACCGCTCGATCGCCGAGCAGGTTTGTCATGTAGCCGTGACGCTCGACCGGCACCTCCTGCTCGTAGAGTTGATATGCAAGTCCCGGGATCGGTAATACGTACGCCTGCGAAGCCTCCGCTCCATGATTGAAATAATCGGCGCAGCAGCCGAGTATCCCGAAAAACTGATCATACCCGCTCTTCAACGGACTGAAATCCGGCAACTCGCCAAGATGCCATTTTCCGACCAGCGTCGTGCCATATCCCGCCTTCTTCAGCAGTGATGGCAATGTGGGGTGGCTTGGCGCCAGGCCGGTCCCTTTGGGACTCGTAGGAAGAAGCGGCTCTTCGAGCCCAATCGGCAAGCGAGCCTGATAGCGCCCAGTGATCAACGCCGTGCGCGTCGCAGAGCAGTCAGGCGAATTGGAGTACGCCTGTGTGAATTTCAAGCCTTCGGCAGCCAGCCGATCGATGTTCGGCGTCGTATAGTCCCCCTGACCATAGCAGCTCACATCCGCATAGCCGAGGTCATCGGCCAGGATGAAGACGATGTTCGGCTTTGTCGATTGAGCCCAGGTGGGGCGACCAAGACCCATCCCCGCGAGCGCCAATGAACTCGCGGCAGTCGTTTGGACAAATCGACGACGAGAAATTGCGCGCTGCTGCACCATTGGGCGATCTCTCCTCTAAGCTGCCAGTGTTCTGACACTGACAATTGTTTCCGTCATTCCGGGGCCTGCGCAGCAGGAACCCGGACTCTTGACACCGCCACCTCCAGATTCCGGGTCCGCGCCAAGTGGCGCGGCCCGGAATGACGAGAGCATGAAGTGTCAGAAACAACACACCAGGTGATTGGGATGAAACCTGACATTCCCTGAGCGATCGCGCTTAACAAGCGGCTCACATTTTCCTCACCGGCGGCTTATTCTTGGCGCTCCAAGCGGTGCTAAAGCACATCCCCACGATGTCGGAGGCACACCCAAGGAATTCACGGCTTGCGCTATCTCATCGTGGACTACGCCTTCCACACCGACCAGCGCGAGTTGTATCGCGGGACGGTCGGGGTCTCCGTCACGCCACGGGTATTCGACCTGCTCGACGAATCTGATCCGCAACTGGGAGCGAGTCGTCAGCAAAGACGACCTCATCGACGCCATTTGGAATGGGCGCAGCTCCAATTCGGCCGGGCACTACGGCGGCTGGGTAGAAATCCTTCTCGGAACTGGCGATCGAGCGCTTCGCGCATGTCATGCACCTGACCCCACTTGATCCGCTTGTGACAGGAATGCAAGCCGGGACCGCGCACGCACATTTCTTCCCGGGCCGCTATGACGAAGCGGCATCGTCCAGGTGCCTGGCGCAGCCGGTAATGCTCTGGAAACTTCCGCTTCCGGAGCACAGTGCAGTTGGCTTGACCTGATGTGGGCTCGACCAAGTCGCGAATGACCCGATGCGGACCTTTGCCCAGTTAGCAAGGCCGAGGTAAGGTGCTCCGATGACGGACATAGAAATGAACGCGCTCTTAGCGCAAGTTCTTGACTTACTCGGGCAGGACGCGGAGCCATCAGCGTTCGATTTCGAGCAAGCTTTGCTTGGATTAGGCTCCAGTCCGGCTGACGCCGAGCTATTGGCCGACTATATACCGTCAGCGTGTGGGCGCGCGTTCCTCCGAGAGATTGGTGTTGTACCCTCGGATACATATCTGCGCCCCAATAAGGACGGAAGCTTGGGACCGCCCGAGCAATTTTCAGACGACCCGATGTGGCGAAGTGTCGAGAGTTTCGTTGAATGGCTGCGCACACATTCGAGAAAGCAGTTCAGCTTGGCTGCGGAGCATAGTGCCGAAGTGGGTGTCGTCAACAAGGCCGTTAACGCAGGAAAAACGTTGACTGACCTGCGAGGCTCGCGCCTGGCCACGGCATTCGTAGCACCATTGAAGCACAGATGATTTCAACGGTTCGAGGGTCCGGTCTTGGCACATCACGAAATTCTTCTGCAACGCAAAACTTTGGTCGCTATCTGGGTAAGGCGGACATAGAGCAAGCCGCCTCCATTCATTGGGCCATTGCGCCTGTGCCCATCGCCTGACCGGGTTCTCGCCCGCCACACATCAGCGCAGGCCGCAAACCCGACACCTTGTCGCACCGGCTCGTACGTCCATCCTCCCCAATCTTGGGGAGGATGGCGCGCAGACGTGACGTGTTACGATGTTCGCGAACGCCGGGTAGACACACCATGCCAAACGCCTTCCTGAGCCTTCGCCGCACGGCGATGGCCACGATCATCCTCGTGCTCGCGCCTCTCAGCTTCGCTGCGGCGCAAAGCAAGATCACGATCGGTGTCCCTCCGGTTCCCGAATTCGTGCTGCCGATGATTGCAGTGGAGAACGGCGACTTCCGGGATCGCGGCCTCGACGCAACCATCCGGATCATACCAGGCGGACAATCGATGCCCGCCGCCCTTCAATCCGACTCGCTGCAGATTGCGGCGCTGAGCACGGCGTCCCTGATCCAGGTCACCGACAGCGGCCTGGATCTCGTGATCGTCTCCGGAGGCGCGATCGCGTCGACCAAGGACACCAATTACGGAATCGTGGCGGGTGCAAACTCCGCTATCGACAAGCCCGAAGACTTCGTCGGCAGGAAGATCGGCACCCCGGGTCTCGGAAGCTTCTTCCACATCATGGCCCGCGAATGGTTTCGCCGTAAAGGCGTCGATTGGCGCAAGATCACGTTCGTCGAAAGCACGTTTCCTCAGCTCGCCGACCTGTTGAAGACGGGCACCGTGGACGCCGTGCTGACCACGAGCCCTTTCCTGCAACGCGCCGCCGCTCCGGGGCTGGGCGGAAAGGTTTTCTACATCGCAGCCGATCTCCCCGATCGCCTGCCGCCCTTCGTCTATGCCGCGAGCCGCGCCTGGGCCGAGGCCCATCGTGACGCGGTCACAGGCTTCAAGGCTGCGATGGACAAGGCCATCGCGTTCGAGGAAAGCGACATCCCGCGCGCGCTCGACATATTCGGCAAGGCCGTCAAGATGCCGCCGGAGATCGTCAAGACACTGACCATCAACAAGCTCGATACCAACGTGACCCCGCAACAGGTCCAGCTCTGGGTCGAGATGATGGAAAAGCAGGACATGCTGCGCAATTTCAAGCCGACTGAAGCGCTTTTCCTGAAATGAATCATGCCGGCATCCGTGTGGCGCCTGTTGCCAAGGCCTGCGTCGATCCTGCCATCGCGTTTGACGGCGTGCGGCTCGACCTTGGCGGACGACGCGTCATCGACAGCCTGTCCTTTGACGTTGCGCCCGGTGAATTCGCGTGCGTGGTCGGCCCGTCCGGTTGCGGCAAGACCACCCTGCTGCGCCTCGTGTCGGGACTGCTTGCGCCGAGCACAGGCGAGGTCCGCCGCTTCGGCGCGACGGTCAAGGGCCCCTCCTGCGACGTCGCCATCGTCTTCCAGGATTATGGCCGCGCGCTGCTGCCCTGGCGAACCGCGACAGGAAACATCGCCCTCGCGCTGGAAGCGATCGGCCTCTCCCGTCGCGAGCGGACGGCACGCGTCGGCGCGCTGCTCGAGAAGGTCGGCCTCGCCGGACACGGCGACAAATATCCCGCGCAACTCTCCGGCGGGATGCAGCAGCGCGTACAGATCGCGCGCTGCCTGGCGCAGGAGCCGCGCGTACTCCTGATGGACGAGCCCTTCGGCGCGCTGGATGCGCTGACCCGCCAGGCGCTGCAGGACGAAATCGCCCGCCTCGTCAAGGACAGCGGCGCCACGACGCTCTTTGTGACGCATGATCTGGACGAGGCGATCTACCTCGGCGACCGGGTGTTCGCACTCGATGCAAACCCGGGGCGTCTCGCCGACGTCATCGATGTCGACCTGCCGAGACCTCGCCACCAACTCATCACGAGAGAGCAGCCGGAATTCCTTCGGCTGCGCCACGTCCTGTTCGACCATGTCCAAAAGACACACTGATTTCCTGTCATTCGTTCTGCCGGGCTGGCTTCTGCCAGTCGGCGCTCTCGTTGTTGCGGAGATTGCCATGCGCGCGACCGGCATCCAGAGCGACGGCCTTGCGCTGCCGAGCCAGATCGCGACGGCGCTGTGCGACCTGGTTGCCGATGGCGAGATATATCTTCGGAGCGTCGAGACCGTCGCGCCGATCGCGATCGGAGTCCTGACCGGCGGCACGCTCGGCCTGCTGGTCGGGGTCTGGCTCGGCCTCTCAAAGACGGCCGCGCAGCTCGCCTGGCTGTCGATCGAGTTGTTTCGGCCGATTCCGCCGGTCGCGATCATACCGCTGACCATGCTGGTCTATGGCATCGGCATCCGGATGGAAGCGGCCATCATCGGCTTCGCGTGCTTCTGGCCGATGCTGCTGCTGACCCGGGATGCCGTCACGAGCGTCGATGTCCGGCTCTTCGAAGTCGCGCGCATGCTTGGGCTTCCTCGACGCAAGCAGATCGTCAAGATTGCGCTGCCGGCCGCGGCGCCCAGAGTTTTCACTGCGCTGCGGCTGACGCTGGGGATCGCCCTCATCGTGGCGGTGACGACGGAAATCGCAGCCAACCCTTTCGGCCTCGGCTACGCCATCATATCGGCCGGACTGAGCCTGCGGCCGGACGTGATGTACGCCTTCCTGATCTGGCTCGCCATCCTCGGCTGGCTGCTCAATGTCGGCCTGACCCACTTGCATCGACGCCTGTTTGGCGCGACGGCCGGAGAGGCGTCGTCATGAGCAACTGGCTCATTCGGCTGGGCTCCGTCCTCGTTGCGCTGTCGATCTTCGTGCTGTGGCAACTCGTGACGCAGGCCGGTCTCGTTCAACCCATTTTCCTGCCCTCGCCTCTTTCCACGATTGCGAGCCTCTGGCGTGGCTTGACGCAGGGCGACCTGCTTGCGTTGACCATGACCACCATGGAACGCATGTTCTATGGATGGATGCTGGCGTCGCTTGGCGGCACCCTCCTCGGCGGTCTGATCGGCCTGTCGCGCCGTGCGCGCTACTGGCTCACCCCAACGCTCGAGCTGCTGCGTCCGTTGCCGGCGACCACGCTGCTTCCGATCGGGATCGCGCTGTTCGGCTTGCAGCCCCGCATGCTGCTTGGCGTCATCGCCTTCGGCGCGATTTGGCCGGTGTTGCTTCCAACCATTCACGGCTTCAGTGCAATCGAGCCGCGCTTGCATGAGGTGGCACGCAATCTCGGCGTCTCGCGCCTCGCTTTCGCGCTCAAGTTCGGCTTTCCCAACGCGTTGCCCGACGTGGTCGCCGGAATGCGCCTGTCGCTGACCGCCTGCCTGATCATCACGGTCGTCGGCGAGATGGTCACGGCACAGGAAGGATTGGGCACGACCATCATGATGGCAGCGCGCTCGTTCCGCAGCACTGATCTGTTCGGCGGCATCATCCTGCTCGGCCTGGTCGGCATCGCGAACAATGCATTGCTCGCCCTGATCGAGCGTATCGCCACGCCCTGGCGCGCGGCTCAAACCTGAATTCTCCGACTGTGAAGGAACTCACCCGATGGAAGGGACGATCAAGTTCAACCGCGAGACCACCGCAGACGACGTGCTTGCCGGGATGGATCTCGCCGGCAAGCGTTTTCTCGTGACCGGCGCGTCATCGGGACTTGGCCAGGAAACCGCCCGCGCGCTGGCCGCGCGCGGCGCGCAGGTCATCATGGCCGTTCGTTCCCTCGCGAAAGGCCAGGCCGCAATGGAGGCGATCAAGGACATGTCGCCGAACGCCGATCTTGACGTCCAGCAGGTCGATCTCGCCTCGCTCGCCAGTATTCGCGCCTGCGCGGCCCGTATCCTGTCGTCCTGTGACGGGCTGGACGGCATCGTCGCGAATGCCGGCGTGATGGCGATCGACCTGGCCAGGACGGCGGACGGATTCGAAATGCAGTTCGGCGCCAATCATCTGGGTCACTTTGTCCTCGTCAACCGGCTCGCGCCGCTGCTGAGGGCGCGGGCTCCGTCGCGTCTCGTGGTCCTGAGCTCAGGGGCCCACCGCCTTCACGATGTCGATCTCGGGGATCCCAATTTTCAGCACAAGCCCTATGATCGCTGGGACGCCTACGGCCAGTCGAAATCGGCCAATGCGCTGTTCGCCCTGGCATTCGATCGTCACCATCGCGCCCACGGCGTTCGCGCGTTGACGGTTGCACCGGGGATCATCACCGACACGAACCTGCACCATCATCTGACCCAGGAAGATTTTGCGCCGCTGCGCCTTCGCCAGCCGGAGGTCGTCAACCTCCCACGCAAGCACTTGGCAGCGGGCGCGGCGACCATCGTATGGGCACTGGTTCATCCCGACCTCGGCGGCGAAGGCGGCCGCTTTCTGGAGGACTGCGGCTTCTCGGAGGTGAACCCCGATCCACGGCTGCCCAATGGCGTGATGCCCTGGGCGCTCGACGAGGACCACGCGGAGGAGGTCTGGACGTTGTCGGAGCGCCTGGTCGGTGAGCGCTTCCCGGAGGCGTCGCCTGCGCCGGCCGAGACGACGTCCGCCGCTCCCCCATCCTCTGCGGCGGTGGCCAGCGGGCTGTCGGTCAACCGTCAACCAAGCACCGACCGATTGAGCGGGCAGCAACTGGAAATCACGCTGGAGACAGGCGAAGACATCGCTCTCGAATTCCTCGCCGACGGAGGCCTGCGCTGGAAGAAACTGCCTGGCCACACCCTGGACGAGACCGGCACATGTCCGGTCGACGTCGTCGAGGCTGCTCCCGACGTTCTCTTGATCGTCGCCATGCTGCCGCCGCAGGGCCGCGAAACGATGGCAATCGTTCTGGATCTCGCCTCTCATCACGCGCTTTTCGTCGGCTCTCACCTGGCCGAGGCCAGCCGGCCATTCGAGCGGAAGACCCGTGTGTCGCAACGCTTTACCAAAGGCATCCTCCGCGGATCGCCAGTCGCGTCCCCAGCGTCGCCGCCAATGCCGACGCGCGATCTCATCGGCACGCGTGCGATCTATCGCTACAGCGCCGACACGGTCTACGAGCACATCTACCTGAACACCGGATGGTACTCCTATCAGTGCCTGAAAGGATTGCGCAGGGGCGATTGCGGCACCGACGAGACCAGCTATTGGAAGATGAGAGACGGAGTCTACGTCGTCACCTGGCGTGAGGTGCTGATCGATCTCGCTGCGGTGTTCGTCTATGACATGGACGCTCGCCGCAGCACCGGTTGCGCCTGGGGAACACCCGGAGGTCTCGCCGAGCCGCGACACATCCTGACCGGCGCGCTGTTCGAGAAGCTGCATGATGCCGGCTATCCGGCCGACATCGAACTCGTCTGAGACAAAGCCCGGGGGCCGCGCGTCACTATCCTCGATCTCGTTTCAAGACGACAAGGGACTCGCAGACACAGCCATTTCGGCGACACTGTTTCCCAGCCTGCCGGGGCGCATCTCGTCCGGGGTCTGCAGGCGATGAAGCCCGTCAAAGCACCGCCGCCGACAGCGGCTTGCGACCGAGGATCGCATCAGACGCCTTCTCCGCGACCATGATGGTCGGCGCGTTGGTGTTGCATGACGGTACGAACGGCATGACCGAGGCGTCGACGACACGCAAGGCCTCGATGCCGCGAACCCTGAGGTCGGGCGCGGTGACGGCGCTCTCGCCGACGCCCATCGCACAGGTGCCGACGGGATGATGATCGGTCTTGCAAGTGCGGTAGGCATATTGCACCACGTCCTCCTCGCTCCTGCCGTGAGTCCGGCGGAACGATTGATCCGACCACCCTGAATAAAGTGAGTCTGCTCTCCGTCGACGCGACCCACGCTCGATGCCGCCGCTAACCTTCAGCCCGCGATCTTGCTTTTCTTGGGTTAGCCTCTCGGACCTTTTCCGAGACGATCGACAAAAGCAACGGCCTGCTCTCGCAATGCCGGGTCAAGCTTGGTCGCCTTGATACGCTCGATAATCAAATCGTGATTCAGCGGACGCGCGGCGTGGTATGCTTCGACGAACTCCCTGTCCTTCTCGGACAAGCGCGCGAGTTTCGCGACAATGACGTCCTCGGGACATGGTGCAACGGCGATAACCTGCCGACCATCGACTTCGACTTCCCGGTCGATTGCGCGATTGGTCCAGTCGGGTGGTAAACGCGCCGTATTCTCATCGACGCCGTCTATGTAGAAGCCATGCTCTCGATGGAAATTTGAGCCTTCGCCGAACAACGCGTTGATTTCTTCGGATGCTTCCGGCGGATACTCGGGGTCCTGCTCCTTTTGCGCGACCTCCCAACGTTTTGCATTTTCAGGATATGCGTCGATCTCTCCCGAGGTTCGCAAAACCATCGGTGCATCGGGCCACGAAAGAAGAATGCTCTGGCTTCCAATGATGAAAACCTTGTCGGTTTCGAATAGCCGAGCTATCGCTCGGACGGCCTCAACAAGGTCTTCAAACGTTCGGACGAACGAGGGTTGTTTCACGCAACGATCCGCGGTAGCTCCACGCCGCATGTCGGCGACCGTTGAGCGACACGTTTTGCCGCCCTCCAGATACGGCGACGCAACGCCGTACTACCGAAGTCGATTCCCTCAGCCAGAACGAAAGGCGACGAAAGACGCAAGCGCGTCATTCTTTCGCTACGGCTCGCCAAGAGACGACGGATTTCGGACGGGGGAAGATCAAGCAGTTCCGACCATTCGCGGACGAACGAATAACCCTCGTAATGCTTTGAGCTTCGATCAAGCGAAACCTTGGCCTTATCGACCAACGAAGGGTCACGACCGATCGCCCGCGCAATCAGCCGATGGATCATCAGCTTCGCAGTATCGTTCACGTCCTCTTGGTTGAGTTTGACGCTCATCGCTTCGACCTGGACCTCAAAAGAGAGAATAAGCCCCTGCCGTTAAGAATCCAACGACTTCCAGGCAATTGGCAGGTTTGAGTTCCTATTTTGTTCCGACTGTCGCGCTGCCGGTGTGCTTCAATCGCGAACCCACGGTGGCTTCAAAAGGCCTTAGTCGAAACCGTGCCTTTGATGGGTCCGCCACCCGGCGCATCTCACATTGAGTCCGCAGATTTTGCCGCCCGTCAAAGCACCGCCGCCGACAACGGCTTGCGACCGAGGATCGCATCAGACGCCTTCTCCGCGACCATGATGGTCGGCGCGTTGGTGTTGCATGACGGTACGAACGGCATCACCGAGGCGTCGACGACACGCAAGGCCTCGATGCCGCGAACCCTGAGGTCGGGCGTGGTGACGGCGCTCTCGCCCACGCCCATCGCGCAGGTGCCGACGGGATGATGATCGGTCTTGCAGGTGCGGTAGGCATATTGCAGCAGGTCCTGCTCGCTTTTGATGCCATCGCCCGGCAGCCGTTCGGCGAGCACGAAGGGCTTCAGCGCCGGCTGGCTCAGGATCTCGCGGGCGAGTTGCAGACCCTTCAGCGAGCATTCCCGGTCGTAGGGATCCGACCAGTAGTTGGGATCGATCAGAGGCGCGGCGGCGGGATCCGCGTTGGCCAGTCGTACCGTGCCGCGCGAGCGCGGGCGCAGGAACGCCGAGTTCAGGGTCACGCCGGGATTGCGCATCGCCGCGACGCCGGCCTCGATGCCGGATCCGAGTCCGAGATGGAATTGAATGTCCGGCGAGCGTGCGCTCTTGTCCGCGTACCAGAACCCCCCGGTCTCGAACAAGGTCGAGGTGACCGGGCCGGTCTTGAACAGGAGATATTGCAGCCCCGCCCAGACCGTGCGATGCGGCTGCGCCACGCGATCGTAGGTGTGATCGCCGGTGCATTCGCAGATCGCGTAGAGATCGAGGTGATCCTGCATGTTGGCGCCAACCCCCGGCAGGTCGTGAACCACCGGGACCCCGGCTGTGCTCAGCGCGTCGGCGGGACCGATGCCGGAGAGCTGCAACAACCTTGGTGAGCCGATGGCCCCGCTGCAGACGATCACCTCGCGTTCCGCGCGAAGGTTTTCGACAGCGCCTGACATGCCGACCTCGACGCCTGTGGCGCGGCGATTTTCCACGCATATCTTCAGTGTCGGCGTGTTCAGTCTGACCGTGAGGTTACGCCGCGCGCGGACGGGATCGAGATAGGCGCTCGCCGCCGAAGAGCGCTCGGCATTGCGCGTCGTCAATTGGTAGTGACCGATGCCGTCCTGCACCGCGCCGTTGAAGTCGTCGTTGAAAGGAATACCGGCTTCCTGCGCGGCGCGCAGGAATGCGAAACTGATCGGCGGGGGATTGACCGGCCAGGACACGCCCAGCGGTCCGCCATAGCCGTGATAGGCATTGACGAGCCGCTGGTTATCCTCGGCGCGCTTGAAATAGGGCAGGACGTCGCGATAGGACCAGCCTGCGCAGCCGGCTTCGGTCTCCCAGGCGTCGTAATCCCTGGCGTTGCCGCGGGTATAGAGCTGGGCATTGATGGACGAACCGCCGCCGATGACCTTGGCCTGGGTATACCAGATGACGCGGCCATTGAGATGCGTCTGCGGCACGGTGCTCCACCCCCAGCTGGCGACGCCCTTCGTCATCTTGGCGAAGCCGGCCGGCATGCGAAACAGCATGCCGCTGTCGCGACCGCCGGCTTCGATGAGCAGGACCTTGATCGAGGAGTCCTCGCTCAGCCGGTTGGCGAGCACGCAACCGGCGGAGCCGCCGCCGACGATGATATAGTCGTAGGCCATCCCTGCTCCGGTCAAAGGTCGTTGCTGGCAATGTGGTTGGCGACGCGAAGCGCCTGCGCCGCGATGGTCAGCGCCGGGTTGACGGCGGCTGACGTCGGCAGGAACGCGGCGTCGACCACGAAGAGATTCGGATGGTCGTGGGCGCGGCAATAGGGATCGAGCGGCGCCTGCGCCGGATCCAGGCCGATGCGCACGGTGCCGCATTGATGCGACGGCGTGCGGCCATCGAACGCGCGCGCCAGCACGATCGGGTAACCCGCCGCATGGAGCCGCTCGCGCAATTTCGCGACCAGGACCAGGTGCGAGCTCCAGTTGCTGCGCTTCCAATCCAGCCGGATCCCCGCGCCGTCGAGCGTCACACGGCTGTCGGGATTGGGCAGATCCTCGCTCATGGCGTAGAAGTCGACGGCGTGCCGGCTGAGCCAGTTCAATGCGAATTCGGGGACCTGGCGCAGATTGGCCTTGAGGATCGGACCGCTGATGCGGCCGAGCAGCTGGATGTTGCCGAGCGGAGGCCCGCCGGAGCCGTCATCGCAATAGAAGTCATTGAGACCGAACGTCTTCTGATAGACTGATGCATTGACCGTGCGCGGGTCGATCGCCAGCACCGCCGAGGAATTGTGGTTCATGAAATGGCGGCCAACCTTGTCGCTTGCGTTGGCCACACCGCGCTCGGAGGAGCGCAGCAGCAGCGCGGCGGAATTGACCGCGCCGGCGGACAGCACGATCAGCCCGGCGTTGAGCCTGCGCCGCTCGCCGCCGATGTCGCATTCGACGCCTGCAACACGCCTGCCGTCGGGCGCCATGATCAGGCGCAGGACTTTCGCGCCCGTCTGCAGCGTGACGTTGGGATGCGCCAGCGCGGCAGCGAGGCCGCAGGTCTCGGCGTCCATTTTCCCGGTCCGCGTATCGGGAAACGCGTCCCAGGGTGTGGCCGCGCGTTTCATCCAGGCTGCGATGTCGACGCCGAGCGGCAGCGAAGCCGGGTGCAGTCCCGTTCTGCGCAGTCGTTCGCGGGCGGCCGCGATGGCCGGCTCGTCGGGAATTGCCGGCAGAGGATAGGGCGCGGAGTGGCGCGGTTCGGTGGGGTCGTCACCGAGCGCACCGCAGACCCGATACAGGCTCTCGGCCTTGGTGTACCAGGGCTCCAGTTCGTCATAGTCGAACGGCCAGCCCGGAGTCCTCCCTTCCATGTGTGCGATCGGACCGAAGTCGCGGGCGCGGTACCGGATCAGGACCGCGCCATAGAACTTGCTGTTGCCACCGACATAATAATAGTTGCCGGGATTGAATGCCTGGCCCACTCCGTCCGTCCAGGTCTCGGTCGGTCGATAGAAGCCGCGTTGGAAGATGGCCCGTGCGTCGCGCGTCTGCGGCGTATCCTGCAGTTGCTCGCCGCGTTCGAGAATGACGATGCGCGCGCCTGTCGGCGCCAGTCCGGCGGCGAGCGTCGCCCCGCCCATGCCTGAGCCGACGATGATCACGTCGGGGCTTGAGACATCGCTCGATACGGTTGGCTCAGACATGACGCCCTTTCCCCCTCATCATGGGATCTCGCGACAGACCCTCGCCGCAGTGACCAGCCCCTCGCCATTGCCGGTGCCGCAACGGGCCCGGTAGCGGCAATGGGCTAAATTCGATGCGTCGTGGCCGGGTCGAACAACACGGCCTTGTCGAGGTTCAGGGCGAACACATGGCTCTGTCCGACGCGAATGTCGGAATCCGCCCGCACCCGCGCCGTGATCTCCTTGCCGGCGATCGAGGTGACGACGAAGGTGTCCGATCCGGCCGGCTCGACGATTTCGACCTGGCTCGTGAAGGTCGCGATGCTCCTGGAATTGCCGTCCGCGCCTTCGAGGTCGCTGACGGCTTCGGGACGAATGCCGAAGATGACCTTGGCCCCCTCGGTGAGCGCTGCCACATTAGCGCTGGTGGGCGCCGGAAACGCGATCGGCTCCGTTCCGGCGCGCTCGATCACGACCGAGGCCGCGCCGTTCGATCGCAACACCCTGCCTTCCAGCAGGTTCATCGACGGCGAGCCCATGAAATCGGCGACGAACAGGTTCGCCGGCCTGTTGTAGACCTCGTGCGGCGTGCCGACCTGCTGCAGCTCGCCGTCTTTCAGGACGGCGATGCGCGTCGCCAGCGTCATCGCCTCGATCTGATCGTGCGTGACATAGACGATCGTAGCTCCCGTTCGCTGGTGCAGGCGCTTGATCTCGACGCGCATATCGACGCGCAGCTTGGCGTCGAGATTGGACAGCGGCTCGTCGAACAGGAAGACGCGCGGCTGGCGCACCAAGGCGCGCCCCATGGCGACGCGCTGGCGCTGGCCTCCCGACAGCTGGCTCGGACGGCGCTTGAGCAGATGCTCCAGTTGCAGGGTTTTGGCGACATCGGCGACGGCCTTGTCGCGCTCGGGCTTCGGCACGCCGCGCATTTCCATGCCGAACGCCATGTTCTCGGCGACCGTCATGTTGGGATAGAGCGCGTAGGACTGGAACACCATCGCGATGTCGCGCTTCGACGGATGCAGATCGTTGATCTGCTGACCCTCGATGCTGATCTCGCCGGCGCTGATCGATTCCAGGCCCGCGATGGTGCCGAGCAGCGTCGACTTGCCACAGCCCGAGGGGCCGATCAGCACCAGGAAGCCGCCCTTCTCCAGGCTCAGATCGATGCCCTTGAGGACTTCCAAGGTGCCAAAGCGCTTGCGAAGCCCGCTGATCTCGAGGAAAGCCATGGTCTATCCTTTCACCGCGCCGGCCATCAGCCCGCGCACGAAGTAGCGGCCCGCGACGACATAGACGAACAGCGTGGGCGCGGCGGCGATGATGGCCGCTGCCATGTTGACGTTGTACTCGACGACCCCGGTCGAGGTATTGACGAGGTTGTTCAGTGCGACCGTGATCGGCGACTGGTCACCGGCCGCGAAGGTCGACCCGAACAGGAAGTCGTTCCAGATATTGGTGAACTGGTAGATCACGGTGACGATGATGATCGGGGTCGAGTTCGGCAGCAGGATGCGCCGGAAGATCTGGAAGAAGCCGGCGCCATCGATCATCGCCGCCTTCACCAGTTCGGTCGGAAACGCCTCGTAGTAGTTGCGGAAAAACAACGTCGTGAAACCGAGGCCATAGACGACATGGCAAAGCACCAGGTTGACGGTTGGATTGCCGAAACCGAACGCAAAGCCGGTGATGTCGGTGAGCTGATTGCCGATCTGGCCCAGCAGTCCCAAAATCACCGCCATCGGAATGATGACTGACTGGAACGGGATGAAGCAGGCGAACAGCATCATGCCGAACACCAGCTTGTGGCCTGCAAAGCGCCATTTGGTGAGCACATAGCCGTTCAGCGCGCCGAGCAGCGTCGAGATCACGACCGCCGGCACCACCATCTTGATCGAGTTCATGAAATAGCCGCTGATCCCGGCGGTGTCGGAGACGCCGATGGCGGCTTCGCCCCAGGCCCTGATCCAGGGCGCAAAGGTCGGCGATTTCGGCAGCGCGAACATGTTGCCGCCGGTGACTTCGCTGAGGGGCTTCAACGACGCCATCACCATCACGAGCAGCGGCACCAGATAGATGATCGCGAAAAACAGCAGCATCCCGTAGATCACGACACGCGTGATGACGGAATGGCCCGAGTGGAACCTGCGCGGTGGAGCGGTGACGAGATCCGCGGCACTCATCGGTGCTTCTCCCGCAGTTCCGAATAGAGGTAGGGAACCATGATCGCGGCGATCGTCATCAGCATGATGACCGCACTGGTGGAGCCCACCGCCATCTGGTTGCGCGTGAAGGTGTAGGAATACATGAAGGTCGAGGGCAGCTCGGCGGCCCCGCCCGGATTCTTGCCGGTGACCGACAGGACGAGATCGTAGGATTTGATCGCCATGTGGGCGAGCACGATGATGGCGGAGAGAAACACCGGCCGCATGATCGGGATCACGATCCGCCGATAGGTTGCATAGCTGGAGGCGCCGTCGATCTGCGCGGCCTTGAGGATCTCGCCGTCGACGCCGCGCAGACCCGCGAGAAACATCGCCATCACGAAGCCGGAGGTCTGCCAGATGCCCGCGATCGCCACGCAATAGATCATCATGCGGGGATTGACGACCCAGTCGAACTTGAAACTGGTCCAGCCGAAATCGTGGACGGCCTTCTCGAGCCCGATGCCCGGATCGAGAAACAGCTTCCACGCCGTGCCGGTGACGATGAACGACAGCGCCAGCGGATAGAGATAGATCGGGCGCAGAATGCCCTCGCCGCGGATCTTCTGATCGAGCAGGATCGCGAGGGTCAGGCCGAGCGCGAGGCAGAACACGATATAGAGCCCGCCGAAAATTCCGATGTTGACGATCGCGGTGTACCAGCTCGACGGCGGGTCGGACTCGAAGGTCCAGGTCCAGAGCTTTTCGTAATTGGCGAGGCCGACCAGGGTGAAGCTGGTGAAGGCCCTGGAATTGGTGAAGGACAGAAACACGGTCCAGAGATTGAAGCCATAGACGAAAATCAGGACCAGCAGGAACGACGGCGCGAGCACGAGCTTCGGCACGAACTCCTGAATGCGTTCGCGCAGCGTGGTGCGCGGCCGGCGCTCGGCGACGGCGATTGGAGCAATCGTGACAGACATGGAGACCTCCCGTGAGCCGGACCGCGCGGCACAACGAACCGTTACCCACGCCTCTCTCCGGCGACGGAGAGAGGCGTGGGCGAAGAAAACGCCTATTTGGCGCTGTTGATCGCCTTGATGAGTTCGGTCACCGCGGCCTCGGAGGTCTTGATCTCACCATGGAAGAACTTGGTGACGACATCGTCATAGGCGGCGGCGACCGCCGGCGGCTGGGCGTAGTTCTGCGCCAGCGATCCGAGGAACTTGCCGTTGGCGTTGGCGGCCTTGACGTCGGCGATGCCCTTCTTGCCGCACATGTCGAAGTCGGTATCCGGCACATCCATGCGCGCCGGCACCGAGCCCTTGATGACGTTGAAGGCGGACTGGAAGCTCTTGCTCATGGTGGCATCGGCCATGGCGACCTGCGCCGCCTTGCGATCCGCTGAGACGTTGAACATCGCGAACATGTCGGAGTTGTAGATCACCGCGCCGTCGGTGCCCGGGAAGCGGTAGCAGATGAAGTCCTTGCCGGCCTCCTTGTTGGCCGCCCTGAACTCGCCCTTGGCCCAGTCGCCCATGACCTGCACCAGCGCGTCGCCCTTGATCACCATCGCCGTGGCCAGGTTCCAGTCGCGGCCGGCGTAGTTCGGGTCGGTGTAGGAGCGAAGCTTGGCGAGGTTGTCGAACGCCTTCTTCATGGTGTCCGACTTCAGCGCAGCCGGGTCGAGATCGATGAACGCCTTCTTGTAGAAATCGATGCCGCCGGTGGAGGCGACGACGGAGTCGAACATGGTGGCTTCCTGCCAGGGCTGGCCGCCGAGCGCGAGCGCAACGACGCCGGCCGCCTTCGCCTTGTCGAGCAGGGCGACGAATTCATCGAAGGTCTTGGGCTCGGTGCCGCCGATCTTCTCCATCACAGCCTTGTTGAGCCAGATCCAGTTGACGGAATGAATATTGACCGGCACGGCATCCCACTTGCCGTTGGTGGTCGTGAACTTCTGCAACGCCGCCGGGACGAGCTTGTCCCAGCCTTCCTTGGTCGCCAGCGCCGTGATGTCGCCGAGCTTGCCGGCCTCCGCATAATCGAGCGCGAAATAGCCGAGGATCTGGGACGCGGTCGGCGGATTGCCGGCGGCGACCATCGCCTTCAGCGTCGTCATGGCGCCAGCGCCGCCGCCACCGGCAACGGGCACGTCCTTCCAGGCGTAACCTTCCTTGCCGAGATCCTGCTTCAGGACGTTCAGCGCGGCGGCCTCGCCGCCCGAGGTCCACCAGTGCAGCATCTGCACTTCCTTAACGTCGGCTGCGTTTGCAGTCGCGGCGAAGCCGAGGACCGACGCGGCCATCGCGCTCGTCAATAGCAGACTACGAAGTTTCATTGTTCTACCTTCCAGGGCGTACTCTCCCGCCGGATACGGTCCGGCGCCGTTTCCAGAAGCCTTGCGCTGGCTTCCGATCTTTTTTCGTTCAGCTCGGTCCGGCTGAGTCATCCGCTCCTGCACGGACCTTCCCGAACGTCGAATGTTTTCCTTTCGGTATAATCGGCGACGGTGCAGTGTCCAAGACCCGACCGACCGTATCCATCGAATGGCAGCTCAGCGTCCTCTCAGCTGTTGCGAAACGTCGGCGCGCGCTTGGCACGGAACGCTGCGACGCCTTCGGCGAGATCCTGGGTCATCGCCGTCAGTCCGCCCGCGAGCCCCTCGATCGGTGCATCCGGATCCTCGCCTTCGGCAAAATTGATCATCGCCTTGACGATCTGGACCGCGATCGGGCCGCGCCCGGCGATGTCGGCGGCCATCGCCTCGGCGCGCGCCAACCCTTGACCGGGCTCGGCGACTTCGTCGATGAGGCCGAGCGCCAGCGCGGCCTCGCCCTCGAACATCTGTCCGGCCAGCGCCATGCGGCGAACGACCGACGCGCCGAACCGGCGGACCAGCCGCTGCGATCCCGACCAGCCCGGCGCCATGCCGAGGCCGGTCTCGGGCAAGCCCAATCTGGCGCCGCGCTCGGCAATGCGAAAATCGCCTGATGCCGCCAGTTCCAGGCCACCGCCGAAAGCGTGCCCGGTCAACGCGACGATCAAGGGCGTCCGCAGCCGCGCCAGGGCTTCGAAGGCGCGATGACCGGCGCGGGTCCAGCTTCGCCACATCTCCAGCGGCGGCAGCGCCCCCCAGGCGGCGATGTCGCCGCCGGCGCAGAACGCCTTGCCTTCGCCGCTCAGGATCGTGACCCGCGCCTCGGTCGTCTCGTCGATGGTGCGGGCCGCATCGGCCAGCGCGTGGATCATGGCCTGATCGAGCGCATTGAGTTTGTCGCCGCGCTTCAGCGTCAATCGCGCCAGCGGGCCATCGAATACGAGTTCGACGAACGGCGTCATTGCACTGCCCCCATGGCCGGCCGCAGCTGCAGCATGATAGGCTCGGGATGGAACAGCTTCGCATCCATCGTCTTCAGGTGCGGCGACACGAGTAGCGGAAATTCGCATTGCGCCAGCACGTCGCGCTCGAGATTGACGCCTGGGGCGATCTCCAGAACGGTCAGCCCCGCTGCTTCCAGCCGCATCACGCAGCGCTCCGTCACGTACAAAATCTCCTGTCCCTGCTGAATGGCACGGGGCCCCGAGAAGGAGATCTGTTCGACGGCGTCGACGAGCTTCTTGACCTTGCCTTCACGCGCGATGTGAAGCGCGCCGTCCTCAATTTCGAGTGCGGCGCCGGCGGTGAAGAAGCCCGAGAACACGATCCGCTTCGCCCGCGCGGTGATGTCAACAAATCCGCCGGCGCCGGCGGTCACATGGGGCCGCGATCCGAGTTTGGAGACATTGACGCAGCCATGGCGATCGATCTGCAGGAACGACAGCAGCGACATGTCGAAGCCGCCGCCCTGGAAATAGGTGAATTGCGCGGGCGATGGCACGATCGCCTCCGCGTTGGAGGCGCAGCCGAACTGGAAATCCAGCAGCGGAATGCCGCCGACCGCGCCCTGCTCGATCATCCAGGTTACGGCCCCGTGGCGCCCCTCCTCGATCAGGATGCGCGGCACGTTGGCGGAAATGCCGAAGCCGAGATTGACGGCATCGCCATCCCGCAGTTCCTGCGCCACGCGACGCGCGATGGTCTTGCCGACGCCGAAGGCCGGGGCTTCGAAGGTCGACAGCGGGCGAAAAATTTCGCCTGAAATCGCCGGATCATATGACGTGTTGGTGGTCTGCTTCTGATCAGGCGCGATCACGATCACGTCGACCAGGACGCCGGGGACCACGACGTCATGCGGCCGTAACGAGCCGGCGGCGGCGAGGCGCTTGACCTGGGCGATCACCAGGCCGCCATTGTTGCGCACGCTCAGCGCCTGGTCGAGCGGGCCGAGAATGCCGCCCTCATGCTCATAGGACAGGTTGCCGCGCTCGTCGGCCGTGGTGGCGCGGATGATGGCGACGTTGGGAACGATGGTCGGAAAGAACAGCCAGTCGTCGTCGGCAAAGGTCACACGGCTGACGATCGGCGCGACACGGGCCTTGGCGTTCATCGCACAGCCCTCGTGAATGGGGTCGACGAACGTATCCATGCCCACTTTGGTCAAGACCCCCGGCCGCTTCGCCGCCGCCTCGCGATGCAGGTCGAACAGAATGCCGGAGGGCACGTTGTAGCAGGGGATCGCATCTTCGCTGATCATGGTCCAGATCGCCGGCGGCTCTGCCGAAGATGGCCCCGACGGATAGGAGCCGGCGAGAACGCGCGCCAGGCAGCCGGCCTTGGCGATGTGATCGATGCCCTTGATACCCCACATATCGCCGGCGGCAATCGGATGCAGCGTCGTCAGGTTGCGCGGATGGCCGTCGGCGTCGAAGCGCGCGCCGATCGCCGCTAGAACCGCGTCGGGGCAGCCCAGACCGGACGAGGACGAGACCGTGACGATGGCGTCGTCAGGAACGAGTTCGGCCGCGGCGCTGGCAGTCAGGACTCTCGGCTTGGCCATTGCTCAACCCTGGCTTGCGATGGAGGTTTCACGGCCGGTTTTTGCGGCCTCGCTCGTGGCGAGCGCGAGCGCCAGCGAGCGCACACCATCCTCGCCCGTCGCGGCGGGAGCCCCGACCCCCGCAGCGGCCTCCTGGAACAGCCGGACCGAGCGCGCGTAGAGATTTTCATGGCTCAGGGACAGCGGTTCGGTGCTGTCCGCCGTGCGCAACACGACCTCGCCCTTCGGCTGCTGCGTCATGCAATCCGTCGCGACCAGCGATCCCTCCTCGCCATGAACTTCGAAACCCGTCGTCGCGTAGCGCGTGGTGAATGCGTCATGGAATTGGGCGAGCACGCCGCCGGAGAAGCGGACGACGCCCATCACACCGTCTTCGAGGCCTGCTTCGCCCATGCCGGCGCGAGATACCATTGCACTGACGCTTTCGGGCTCGTCGCCAAGCACGAAGCGCAGCGCATCTGCGTCATGAACGGTGATGTCGAGGATCACGCCGCCGCCCGCTCCAGGGGTCTTGATACGCCAGCCCTGCAGATGCGGCGGCAGGTAGACCGCGTGGAAGACCCGGGCGAACAGCGGCCTGCCGATGCGCCCCTCGGCGATGGCATCGCGCATGGCGCGGTGGGTCGCGGCGTTGCGCAGATGGTGATTGGTCCCCATCACGACGCCGCGGCGCTTGCATTCCGCGACCATCGCGCGGGCATCGGCCACGCTCAGCGCCAGCGGCTTCTCGCACATCACGTGCTTTCCGGCTGCCGCTGCGGCAAACAGCTGATCGCGATGCAGGTCGTTGGTGGTCGAGATATAGACCGCATCGATATCGGGGGCTTCCACCAGCGCGGCGAGGTCTGTCGTGGAGCGAGGTATGCCATGGACCTGGGCGTAGAATTGTCCTCGCGATGCATCCGAACTGAGCACCGCCGCGACGTCGCCTCCGTTCGCACGCATGGCGCCGATCATGTGCTCCGAAGCGATGGTACTCGCGCCGATCAGCCCCCAACGCAAACCGCTGCTCATGCCCCCGTCCTCCCCTGAAACCCGGCGCCACAGCTTTCGCGCACGATCAAGCGGGCATCGCCCGCGAACGACAGGCCGGCGGGATCCTCGTGGCGGATCAGGCCGAGCAAGCCTTCGGCGCATCGCATGCCCATTTCGCGGGTGTCGGCGCTCACGGTCGTCAGCGGCGGCGCGTTGTGCTCGGCGTCCGCGATATCGTCGAACCCGACCACCGCAATATCGCGACCGACCACGATTCCGCGCAAGGCCAGCGCGCGCGTTGCGCCCATCGCGACGATGTCGTTGTAACAGGCGAACGCGGTTGGCGGCTGCGGACTGTCGAGTGCCTGCCCGATCGCGACACGACCGCCGTCGCGGGTGGGCGGGGCCTCGAAGATCAGGGATTCATCCGCGGCGAGGCCCCAGCCATTGAGCGCATCGCGCCAACCGGCGACGCGTTCGCGCTGCGTCGTCATCGTTGCGTCCCCGCCGATAAAGGCGATCCGGCGATGGCCGAGCCTGAGCAGGTGCTCGACAGCGGCCCGTTCGCCCTTCTGATTGTCGGGACCGATATAGGGCAGTGGACTGCCGACCATGCGGCGCATCGTAATGATGGCCGGGATGTGGGATGGCCATTGCTGGGCCAGCGTCCAGGTATCGGTGCCGCGCGCCGGGCTCATGATGATCCCGGCGACGTTGTGCTCGCGCATCGCCCGGAGCACCTGCGCCTGACGCGCTGCGTCTTCATTTGTATTCGCCAGGATCGGCGTGAAGCCACGCTGAAATAGCGCGTCCTCGATCCCGGCCGTGAGTTCGGCGAAAAACGGGTTGTTCAAATCCCCCATGATCATCCCGACGAGGTCGGATGATGCCGCGCGCAGGCTGGCGGCGCCACGATGATAGACGTAGCCGAGCGCCTGCATCGCCTCGTTGACGCGCAATTTCGTCGCTTCAGCGACCAGTCCGCTGCCCGACAAGACCAACGAAACCGTTGACTTGGAAACGCCGGCGCGACGCGCAACATCGACGATGGTCACCCGACCAACGCGATCAGCCGCATCCCCCTTCAGCGCCTCGGGCATTTCCCGTCCCGTTTTTATTGGAACGTTCCAATTATTTGTTACAACGACCTATCCGCAAATATCCCTTACGAACAGAGAAGATTTGCAAATGCAGCCATTGTGATTTGGAACGTGACAAATTAAGCCTATCGCAACCTGGAAGGATCGTCAACAAAGATCGATCGGAGGAGATGTCCCGTGGCTGCTTCGCCCTGCCAGTCCATCCTCGACGCCCTGACGGATGTGGTCATGCCCAAACGCCATCCGACCCGGGCGGCACAGGGTGCGGTCGAGGCTGACGGGTTGAGGCTGCCGGTCTATGCCTGCAGCGCCCTCGTGCTGGGCAGTGGCGCTGCAGGCTGGCGCGCTGCGGTCGAACTGAAGCGGCGCGGAATCGACGTCATGGTCGCCACCCAAAATCTCTATGGCGGCACATCGGCCTGTTCCGGGTCGGACAAGCAGACTTTGCACACGGCCGCGACCGGCCGGCATGGCGACGATTTCATCGCGCTGGCCGCAGCGCTGGGCGCCGGCGGCGCCATGGACGAAGACACCGCCTATGTGGAAGCGGTGGGATCGCTGCGCGCGCTGTCGTCGCTGCAATATCTCGGCTTGCCGATCCCGCTCGATCGGCTGGGTGCGGTGCTCAGGTATCAGACGGATCACGACGAAGCCGGGCGCGCGACCAGTTGCGGGCCCCGCACCTCTCGCCTCATGGTCAAGGTGCTGGCTGAGGAATCGGCGCGCCTCGGCGTGCCGGTCCTCAATCGCTGTGTCGGTGCGAAGATCCTGCTCAGCGACGGCGAGCCGAAGCGCGTCTGCGGCCTGCTCGTCGTCCATGCCGCGGATCGCCGCGACGACAACCCGCTCGGGCTTGCGGTGATCCGATGTAGCGACCTCGTCGTTGCCGCCGGTGGACCGGGCGAGCTCTATCGCGACAGCGTCTACCCCAAGCACTGCTTCGGCGCCCTCGGACTGGCGCTCGAGGCCGGGATCGAGGCGGTCAATCTGACCGAAAGTCAATTCGGGATCGGCACGCCGCGCGAAGGCTTTCCCTGGAATCTGTCGGGGACCTACGCGCAGTGTCTGCCCTACATCTATTCGCTCGACAGCACTGGCATCGAGCGCAATTTCCTCGGCGACTACTATCGAACGACGCAGGAGCTCGCCTCCAACATCTTCCGCAAGGGCTATCAATGGCCGTTCCATGCCCAGCGAATGCTCGACTTCGGGTCCAGCCTGGTCGATCTTGCGATCTTTCGTGAGACGAGGATGGGACGCAAGGTCCTGATGGACTTCAATCGGAATCCCGAGCCCGTTCCGGGCGACGTCCCCTTCTCGCTCGATCGCCTTGATGCGGATGTCAGGGCCTATCTCGACAACAATGGTGCGCTCCTGGGTCTCCCCATCGAGCGGCTGGCGGTGATGAATCCGTTGTCGATCGAGCTTTACCGCCGCTACAAGAAGGACATCCGACGCGATCCGCTGGAATTCGCGGTCAACAACCAGCACATGAACGGCGGCATCGCCGTGGACGTCTGGGGGCGTTCGAGCCTTGAGGGTTGCTACGCCATCGGTGAGGCGGCCGGTACCCATGGCGTCACGCGCCCCGGCGGCGCTGCGCTCAACGCGGGCCAGGTGATGGGTCAGCGTTGCGCGGAACACATTCATGCCCGCAAACGGGCCACCCCGAGCGATGCCTTGCCGACGGACACGGTTCGCGCGGCCATCCAGGCCGTTACGGCGGGCGTGCGCGACGCTGGCCTCGACTGGCGCGACGTGGCGCGCGACGTCCAGGCCCGCATGAGCGACGACGCCGGCTTCATCTGTTCACCGAAAGGGGTGCACGAAGCGTTGGCAGCCGCGCGCAGGCTGAATGCCGAGATCCGATCGCGCGGATTGCGCCCAGAGCGGGCCGACCAGGCCGAGCGATGCGTGCAATGGCGACACATGGCGCTTGCTTCCGAGGCGGTGTTGACCACCCTCGACGCCTATCTGTCGCGCGGCGGCGGCAGCCGTGGCGCGCGCGCGATCAGCGATCCGCAAGGGACGGACGTTCCGGTCACGCGAACGGGCCCGCTCGAGGCGTTTCGTTTCCGCACGGAGCGGAAACAGGACCGGGCCGAAAAGATCGCGATACGCTTCGAAAATGGTGCCTTCGTGTGTTCGTTTCAGCCGGTCCGTCGACATGATCACGGACAAGCCGCCTATTTCGAACGTGACTGGGCCGAGTTTCTGACCGGTGGCATCTATGCGCCGGGTTGAGCGTCATACCCTGTTCTATCCCCTCGTCCTGAGAGTCTGATCGAAAAAGCAGCCCACGAAATGAGGTGTTTGAATGCGTCATTGCGAGCGCAGCGAAGCAATCCAGCTCTGCGCACGGGGCGCGATGGATTGCTTCGTCGCAAGCGCTCCTCGCAATGACGGGGAAACAGCTCGGTTCGTGGACTGCATTTTGAGTCAGGCTCTGAGGAGCGTCAGGGAACGCGATGCGTCTCGAAGGATTGAGGCCACAGCCGGGCCTTCATGGTTCTCCGAGCGATGCCACCGGGTCGCGCGAATGCGCGCCCCCGACGAGCGCAAGCGCTCGCGTAGAGATGACAGGCTC
>Ga0268264_10000692_pt1 | contig 39202 bp, 32 predicted proteins | sample KBSSwiS32_FD_190357 | JGI IMG/M metagenome (GOLD analysis project Ga0268264, IMG submission 190357) | Switchgrass rhizosphere microbial communities from Kellogg Biological Station, Michigan, USA - KBS Switchgrass S3-2 (SPAdes) (version 2) | ecosystem: Host-associated > Plants > Roots >...
TGAATCCGAATCTGCGTGTCAGCGAGATAGTTTACGAAGTGGGCTTCCAGTCACTCACCCATTTCAACCGCGTATTCAAGAAGACGATGGGCGAGACCCCCACGCATTACCGGTCGCGCATCCCGGGTCATCGCAACGCCCCGGCATCGCTCACACACTACCTCCGCCTTGCCCGGAATTAAAAGCCCCCACCGGCGTCCCCCATTGAAAAAACTTGCACCAGCGAAACGCGGGCGACAGGCTGCACCCAACCCAGCGCAAAAGGTGACCGTGCCAGAGTCCGAAATTCCAAAAATACAGTACAACGCACGACTTGCCGAAATCGTGACATCATCCGATGACGCGATCATCGGCAAGAACCTCCAGGGCATCATCACCAGTTGGAACCACGGTGCCCAGCGCCTGTTTGGTTACGAACCCGCGGAAGTCATCGGACGCTCGATTCTGTTTTTGATTCCGCCTGACCGGTTTCCTGAGGAGGAAGCCATTCTTTCCAAAATCGCGGCGGGCAAATATGTCGAACACTATGAGACAGTCCGTCTTCGCAAAAACGGTGACAAGGTGCCTGTTTCGATCACGGTTTCCCCGATCAGGGACTCGACCGGACGGATTATTGGAGCCTCCAAAATAGCCAGGGATATCACCGAACGCAAAAAGTCCGAAGAGCTTCTCCGAGCGGCGCTGAAGGAAGTGGGCGATATGAAGGCGGCCCTCGATGAGCACTCCATCGTCGCCATCACCGACGCGGCCGGACGCATCACGTATGTGAATGACAAATTCTGCGCGATCTCCAAATACTCCCGCGAGGAATTGCTGGGCAAGGATCACCGGATCATCAATTCATCCTATCACCCCAAGGAATTCATCCGCAATCTCTGGACCACCATCAAGCAAGGCAAACCGTGGCGGGGTGAAATCCGGAACCGCGCCAAGGACGGATCATTTTACTGGGTGGATACCACCATCTTTCCCATCCTCGATGATGACGGAAAGCCAAAACAGTATATCGCGATTCGTACGGATATCACAGCCCGGAAGGGAAACGAGGAAAAGCTCGAACACCTTGCCCTGGAACTGGAGGAAAAAAACAAAGACCTCGAAAGTGTTGTTTACATTGTGTCACATGATCTGCGGGCTCCGCTGGTAAATGTGCAGGGTTTCGGCAGGCAACTGGAACGGGCGTGTGAAAAGATACTCGCCGTGGCATCAAAATCCGATAACGCATCGTTGTCAGAATTGAAGCAGCCCCTGGAAGTCACGATCCCCCAGGCTTTGCGATTCATCCAGGCCGGTGTCACCAAAATGGATGCGCTGCTGGAAGGTTTTTTGCGTTTCTCCCGCCTGGGACGCGTATCATTGACCCTCAAGCCCCTCGACATGAATGCAATGCTGGCCTCTATCGTCGAGGCAATGCAGTTCCAGATTACCCAGACCAAAGCTGAAGTGTGTATTAATTCACTGCCAAAGTGTATTGGCGACAACACGCAGACGAACCAGGTATTTTCCAATTTAATCGACAATGCGCTCAAATACCGCGACCCGTCGAAGCCTTTGCTCATCCACATCAGCGGCCATGCCGATGGCGACCGGGCCCTCTACTCCGTGCGGGATACCGGCATCGGTATCGCAAAGGAACACCAACCAAAGATTTTCGATATTTTTCACCGGCTTGATCCGAAGGCTACGGCCGGGGAAGGGCTCGGCCTCACGATCGCACAGCGGATTCTGGAACGACAGAACGGCAGGCTCTGGGTCGAGAGCCAGGCCGGAATTGGCTCGACCTTCCACGTCTCTTTGCCGATGGTGCGGGAATGACAGAGCCCCAGAAAAATGCGCCGGTTATCCTGATCGTGGATGACGACGAAGGACACGCTTTCCTGGTGCGGGACAGCCTCCAGGAAGCGGGGCTCAACAACCAGATTGAACATTTCTGGGACGGGCAGGCTGTGCTCGACTTCTTTTTCCATCGCGGCACGGGACCGTTCATGGAAAAGGGACAGGCCTACCTGCTCCTGCTCGACATCCGGATGCCCAAGGTGGACGGCGTCGAGGTGTTGCGCCAGATCAAGGCCGACAAGGAACTTCACAAGATCCCGGTCATCATGCTGACGACAACGGAAGATCCCCGCGAAGTTTCGCGCTGCCATGATTATGGCTGCAATGTCTATCTGCAAAAGCCCGTCAACTATGGCAAATTCGCCGAGGCCATGCTCCGGCTTGGAATGTTCATCACCCTGCTACTCGTCCCCCCGGCCACGGATTGCGATTGATCCCCGCTAATGCATACGATTCCTCCTCCAGCCCGTGTGCTCGTAGTGGATGATGATGAGGGCCTGAGTTTGCTGGTAGCCGATTCCCTGCGTGAAGCTGGCATGGAAGCCACCGCCATCCAATCTGGCACGCAGGCGCTCGAATCACTCCGGACACAGCGCCCCGATTTGATGCTGCTTGATCTCAAGCTGACCGATTTGAGCGGTCCCGACCTGCTCGACCACCTGAAGCAGGAAAACATCCCGGTGCCATTCATCGTGGTTACTGGACAGGGTGACGAGCGGGTCGCCGTGGAAATGATGAAACAGGGGGCGCTCGATTACCTGATCAAGGATGCGCGAATGCTGGATCGCCTACCGGTGGTGGTCAAACGAGCCGTCGAGAAACTGGAAAGGGAGCGGAGTCTTGCAACAGTGCGTTCGGCACTTTTGGAAAGCGAAAAAAAAATCCTGTCCGTGAGTGAAGCAGAGCGTCAACGCATTGGCGCCGATTTGCACGATAATCTCGGCCAGCAGTTGACAGCCATCGAACTCCTTTGCCATTCGCTGCGCGAGGACCTTCGCAAGCAGCCGGACTTGGAATCCCAGATGGCACAGATCTGCCGGTTCCTCCAGGAAGCGGTGGCCCAGACTCGCCAGCTTGCCCGTGGCCTGACGCCGGTTTTGCTCGGCTCCGGAGGGCTGGCGGATGGCCTGGCCGAAATGGTGCGCAGGATGAGCCAGGGGTCGGTACAATGCGATTTCATCTGCACATCGAAGGTGAAAATCCGGGGCGAAAATGTTGCCAACCACCTCTTCCGGATCGCCCAGGAAGCCGTCAACAATGCCACAAAACATGCCCGCGCGAGCAAGGTGACCGTCACGCTCTCCCAGAACCGGGATACGGTCCAGCTTCAAATCGAAGATAACGGGCAGGGTTTTCCAAAATCAAAAAAACATGCCTCCGGCCTTGGATTGCAAATCATGCAGCATCGGGCAAACGTGATCGGGGCAACACTTGAAACCAGATCGGTTCCCGGCAAAGGCGTCAAAATCATCTGTACAATACGGAAACACGAATGAGAAAATCACCCGCAAAACCGGCAATGAAGGCCAGTCAGCAAGCGAAAGCAGAGCCATGTCGAAAAAAAATTCTGCTCGTTGATGATCATCCGATGATGCGTGCTGGTCTCGCCCAGCTCATCAATCGCCAGCACGACATGGTCGTCTGCGCCGAGGCGGGACAACCCTCCGAGGTGTTTGATTTAATCACCCGGACGAAGCCTGATCTCGTGCTCACCGATCTCACCATGCCGGGACGTGGCGGTTTGGAATTCATCAAGGACTTGATTGCCCTGCATCCGGATCTGCGCATCCTCGTAATCTCAATGCACGACGAGGTCGTTTACGCCGAGCGTTGCCTGCGTGCCGGCGCACGCGGCTACATCATGAAGGAATCCGGCAGCGAAAATCTTCTTGCGGCGCTGCGCCGCGTGATCGAGGGCCAGACATATGTCAGCCCCGGCGTGTCCGAGACCATTCTTAGCAACCTTTCCGCCAGAAAGCCCCGCGGCTCCGATTCGCCCATCCAGGCCTTGAGTGACCGGGAATTCGAGGTTTTCCAGTTGGTCGGCCAAGGGAAGGGCACACGGGAAATCGCCGCACAGCTTCATTTGAGTTCGAAGACCGTGGACGTGCATCGCGGCCACATCCGGGAAAAGCTCGGCCTCAAGGATGTCACTGCGCTCGTAAGATATGCTGTCCGCTGGCTGGAAACACAGGGTTCCGCATCCTGAATACGCTCAAATATCGCGATGGATAACGTTCTCTTTGGTATATAGAGTCACGCTTTCGCATCCATGAAAAACGCCAAACTAACCCTTGCCGCAAACGAGCTTAAGCAACCGCTGCACATCAGGGTCCGCCAAATCCTACGCGGACGAATTCTGGCCGATTTCCAGCAGGACCAGCGTTTTTGCACGGAACGTGAAATCATGCGTACGCTTTCCGTTTCACAGGCGACCACCCGTCGTGCATTGCAGGACCTAGTGAACGAAGGGTATTTGCTTAACGATCCGCGAAGGGGCTTTTTTGTCAAAAAGCAGGAGGAAACACGCTATGTAGGACTGGTCACCCCTACCTCAGGCTCCCGTCTCGTGGGACTGTATGCGGAATACAGCGAAGTTTGCCGCGAGCATAACTACACCCTCAACATGTATGGGTTCAACAAGGGCGAAAGCGTGGACATCCCCCTGCGTGGGATGGTCGGTGGCATTCATCTGCGGCGGCTCGAAACCGGCCACCGATAGCATGCGGAGGTAAGACCCCGTGAAGCCGGGAGTCGCGGCATCCTCAAGATTCCTGACGGAGGTTTTTCCACGGGCCACGACCAGCAAACAGCCAGTTGGTCATGCAGAGGAAACATCCCGTATTGCGTATGAATACGGCGCAGCAGACTCTGCTGGCGGCGGTAGCGTTCGCGATCAGGGCGGAGTTCAAAAGCCCCGAGCGGAGGTTCTGAAATCCAGATCCCACGCCCAATCGGCTTCCGGCCAGTGGTCGGGATAATAGGCCGTGCCGAAAATCAGCGGCTTCGCGGAGACTTTGGATTGTTTTCTTATTTGCATGCGTCGTTGTCATCGGGATCAATTCCCGCCTGTTTCCACATCGTGCGAAGATCGACCACACTCCCCTCATCTGCGGCCTTGTCGATTCCAAATGCCACGATCGCGGACTTAATGCCATCTTCCACGGAAGCGAGAGGGGCGACTCCTCGCAGCAATGTTTCAACCATCGATCTTGCCATCACCTCGTCACCACCTCCATGACCGTCCCCACCACGATCCTCCAGATGAAGATCGATCTTTTCGATCTGCGCATTCCACCCGATTTTCTGGATTTCAATCGAACCCGTCACCAGATCGGCACGCAAAGTCCCTTCGGTGCCGCAGATGTAAAAACGACGCTCTGGCATACCCGCATTGCAATTCGTGTGAAAAGAGGCACGCACACCGTTTGCGTATTCAAGGATGGCGACCTGATTGTCATAAATATCGCCATGTCCATCGAATGGGTCTCTACGATGAGGATCATGCCACGAGCCATAGGCAGGCCTCCCCTTTTCATTGGGCCCGATTCGCCCGGCGTGACGGGCATTTTCCGGAAGATAAAAGTTGCGCCCCCCGAAACTGGCAACCCGCACGGGCAGCGACCCGATGATCCAGTTGGCCAGATCGAGATCGTGGCAGCATTTTTCGAGGATATGCGTCCCGGCATTTTGTCTCTCCCTACGCCAGTTCCCGAAAATATATCCACCATGATTGAACCCCAGCGTCTCGTTGAACTCGAATGAAATGATTTTTCCGATGGCGCCGGAGCGGATCACCTCGATGATCCGCTGGTAATGCGGTGAGTAACGAAGCACCAGACCGAAAGCGAACACCCTGCCCGATTTCCGGGCTGCCTTCCGAATCGCAAAACAATCCTCCAGCGTAGTAGCGAGCGGTTTTTCACAGAAAACATGTTTACCGGCGTCAAGGGCAAGAATCGCATGGCGCGCATGGTGGCAGTTCCACGAACCGATAAACACCCAAGTAATCCGGGGATCACTTACCAACTCCTCCTCAGAAGCAGTGATGCGGCACTCCTGACCAAACGCTTCACGGAGCGCCGAACAGGAGATCGGGTCGGGATCGTAAGCCGACTGCACGCGGATGCGACGTTCGAGATCCTCGTTGATCAACCACTGGACAACACTGCGAAGACGGCTTCCACATCCGATGAGGCCTATATTCACAGTTTCGCCAGTTTGGGAGGGGCTGGGGTGGGAATCCATTGAGTTGATATTTGCGCAAATGAAACGGGGCGGCAATTCAGTTCCTTATATTATAAAAAGCCCTTCCGGCATACAACACCGGAAGGGCTTTATTACAACAAGTCGCGACCCCCTGTCAGATCCCCACCTGACGTCTGCTATAGACCGGCATTCGTAGCGCTGTTCCAGTCTGATGGTGGTGCTTCGGATGCGACGCTGAAACCCGATCTCGGGATGACCATCTGATTTGAGAAGTAGAGTTTATAGTAGTTCGTAGGTGCCCCCCCTGTGTCAAACGTGCGGATCATCCCGGCTGGAAGGCCCACGCATGGTTTGCACCGGCGTTGGTCCCCGTGGCATCCACGATCTGCGCCATCATAATATTGACGGCGGAGTCGGCAAGTTGCTGGGTGCTGGCGGCATCGGCAGCGCTCCTGGAATAAGTGCGTTGCGTGGTGACAGGCAAGCACGATGCCTGCGATCAACACCAGAAACGCGAGCACAACCACCAAGGCTATACCCCTGGATGAAGGGGATGTTTTGATTCGGGCGCGGATTTCACCGAGAAAAATGCCTGTCATTCCCAACCACCCATCCGTTGGCATCCGATAACGGCATGAAATCATTATGTTAAAAACTCCTGCCAACGAGCCGTATATTCCGAACAGCAAGGCGCTTATGGGAAGCGTGGATACAGGGCTGAACCGGTGGATTTTGTTGGGCGTGGGAATCCTCGCGACAGCCATCAGTTTATTGCTCTCCCACTTTCCGTGAGCTTTTTTGCCTTCTCTGCCGTGCCCCGCCGCTAACTATGATGGCGCACGATTATCCGTAGTGGTGTGTATCAATTATGATTCTCACCAATGTCTGATCTGATATCCTGAATCCGGTTCTGTTTCCTTTCAAAATCCCCATGAAAATCCTCATGATCGATGTCGGCGGAACGAATATAAAACTGCGGGTGACAGGCCACAATGACCTGCGGAAAATACCGTCGGGCCCACAATACACCGCGGAGGATATGGTGCGCGATGTCCTCCTAACCACGCGGGATTGGGATTACGATGTGATTTCGATGGGCTACCCCAGCTTGATTGAAGATGGAAAGCCCGTGCGGGAGCCGCTGAATCTCGGCGGGGGCTGGCTGCAGTTCGACTATGAAAATGCATTCAAAAAACGCGTGCGATTTATCAACGACGCTTCCATGCAAGCCCTGGCAAGCTACCAGGGCGGCAGGATGCTGTTCATCGGCCTGGGCACCAGCACGGGGGCCGCATTCATCACCCACGATATCATCGTTCCTCTGGAAATCGGGCTGCTGCGACTGACCCGCAAAGGAAAGTTCATGGAACGCCTATGCAAGGATTATTTGAAACAGGAAGGCAAAGAACGCTGGCTGGCCTACGTTCACGAAGCCATCCCGATTCTCCAGGATGTTTTCAAGCCCACAGACACGGTATTGGGAGGGGGGAACGCAAAATTAATCGATCCCCTGCCCCCGGGCTGCCGGCTGAGCACGAATCACAGCGCATTCCGTGGTGCCGAAAGAATCTGGCCGGGTAGCGATATGCTTGCTGAACCACATGGCAATACCTGGCGCATCCACTGGCATAAGAAATCCTAATTCAAAGTCTCTAAAACTACGTAATTATCCTCCAAAAAATGAGTATTTTCCCCCATGGCGCAGGCCCTCGGAAACTGCATACTGAGTGCAGTCATTGAACCGGGCTATTCTATGGATTCCCAAATAAAAACAGGCTGGATTTTATTTGTTGTCGCAGTCGTCACAGCGTGGATTTATTTGCCCGCGACTTTCCTTTATGTGGGAGTGATCGGCTTGATGATTAAAAAGGTTCGCGACGAAATCGATAGCGTAAAATTCGAACGGGCCAGCCTGCTTCTCATGGTCGCGAGCATGGGGTTCATATTGAATCTTTTGGTGGCTGGCGCTCTTGGCCGCTACAGCTACTAGAGGCGCTATTTTTTCGTCAGTTCGGCGACGGATGTATAGGCGGCTTGCGCTTCCTTGCACAGATTTTCGTAATCGCGCGTAATGGCATTCACCTTGGCCTGCGCTTCGGTGACTGGTTTATTTGCGTCATCGACCTTTTTTGCAGCAGCGGTACGGGCATCTGCAGTACGGCTCGCAATTTCTTCCACAGTGGCAGTGAGCTTTGTGATCAAAGCCGGACCGGTGTCTGCATCGTTCTTTGCCTGTGCCAATGCCTTATCTGCTGCCGCAAGATTTTCAGCCGCCTGCTTTGCTACTGCATTCCGTGCATCGGCGTCTTTATGCGCAGCGGCAAGATCATGATTCAGCAGGTCGAGAGTATCCTTTGCTTTCGAGGCGGCATCCTTGAGCGTGGTATTGTCCGCCGCCTGGCCCGCTTCGGTCGCGAGTCGAGTGGCGAAATCCGTTGCCGGGGGAATGAGTGTCTCCTTGTGTGCGATTGCCTCTTTTGCAATCGCAGCATCCGCATTCGCCTTGTCCATGGCCGCGTGCGCCTGGACAATCCCCTGCTCCTTCGCCTTGATCCTCTCCGGTGCTTCTCCAAGCGCTTTCCGGGCCGAGGAAAGGTCCGCTTTTGCCTTGTCTAGCTCCACCGAGGCTTCCTGCGCACCGGCCACCGCCCTGGCGGAATCCGCCTGGCGGTCAGCCAGTTCCTTGCGGGCGGCGTAGAGCGTCACATTGATCTGTGCGGCTTTCCATTTCGCGAGATCGCCTTTTGCAAGGCCAAGATCGCGCTCGATCGCCTCGGCATCATGCTTTGCTTTTGCAAGTTTTTGGACTGCGGCCTCGGCCTGCGCTGCCTTCGGCGGCAGGTTCTTTGACATCTCGCCAAACTCGCCCTTCATCTTTGCGAAGGCATCCTTTGCCGATGCCAGCTCCGTGCGCGATTTTTCCACGGCTGCAGTCTGCTCATCCATCTTCTTCTGGTCCGCCTGCAATGCATCCTTGTTTCCCGTCATGGCATCGTTGGCTTTGGCGAGCGTTTCTTTTGCGCGCTGCGTATCGGCTTCCGCTGTAGTTGCGGATTTTTGCGCGGCAGTAAGATCTTCCAGGGCTTTGTCCGCATCGGCCTTCGCCGCAGCGGCGGCATCCGCAAGCGGTTGGTCCCCGGGTTGCTGCTCGGCTTTTGCTTGAGCGGCCTTTGCCGTCTCAGCAAGCTTGTCTGCACGCGCCTGTTTCTCCTGCATCGTGCCTTCAAGTGCTTTCTGGTCGCGCTGGGCAGCATCGTTTGCCGCGGTCGCCTTGGCGAGGTCAGCGTTCAATGCCTGCGTCACAGTTTGCAGTTGTGCGTAATCGCCACCGGTTTTCTTCAGCAGTGCGCTTGCGTCGGTAAATGCCTTATCGAGGGATGCGAGTTGCGTTTCTGCAGCCTTCACTTCCTTTTCCTTTTCCCCGGCGGACTGCGCGGCCACACGGACTTCGTCATTACTTTTTGCCACGGCTTTTTCCAGGTCGCCCAGCAGCGCGGCAGCAGTCTCGTGTCGCGTTTGCAACCCGGTGAGCCGTTCGTTTACCGCAGTCAACCGGTCGGCCAGCATCGGTGGATTCGGGGTCAATTCCGCCAGTCGTTTTCCTTCTGTGCTCCACACCCGTATCGCCCCGGTCCAGTCACCCGCGATAATTCGATCCTGGCAGATGGCCGCCGAGAGAGCGACGTCGCTGAATGCCTCGAAATCCTTGATCTTGTTTCCATCACGGTCCCAGAGGCGCACCACCTTGTCCCGGCCGCACGACACCAGTTTTCCATCCGGCGAAAATGCCGCGGCGAGAGTGCCGCTCTTGTGGGCATTCCATGACTTAACCTCTTTTCCCTCGCGCAAGTCCCACATTTTGATCGTCCCGTCCTCGCTCGCCGTGATGCACGCCTGCGGGCCGGGGGCATTGACCGCTGTCACGCCGGCTTTGTGGCTTGGTAATGTGAACATCTCGCCGCCAGTCGAGACTTCCCACACGCACACGCCCCCCTGCCGGTCACCGGAGATGAGCATTTTTCCGTCGGAGGTAAACGCGAGCGCAGTCACCCAGTCTGTGTGTTTCTTGATGCTGTGGACGAGCTTGCCGTCCCGGAAAATTTTTACCATGCGGCCCGGGCCGCCTAGTGCGATGAAATGGTGGTCGGGGCTGATATCGGCGGCGAGCACGGCATCAAATTCATCGCCGACTTCGAGCACGCGTTTGCCCGTGACAACATCCCACACCACCACATGCCCGGACTTTGCACCGATGCCGCCGCCTGCGATGAGAAGCCGTCCGTCGCGACTGAACCTCACCACTGCGGGAAAACCTTCTTGAAACGGAAGGACACCGGCGAGTTCCAGCGTCGCAGTATTGTAGAGCAGTACCTGCTTCTGTGCGGCTACCGCCACCACAGGCGCCCTGGGACTGGCGGAGAGAGAGACAATCGTCCCTGCGCGCGCCGTGCGCACCACGGGCTCAAGTAAAAGATCCTGCGGCATCGGCGGCGGACCGCTCGGCTTGTCCTCTGCAAACATCTCGAGCGCCGACGCATTATTCTTCGCCGTTGCGGCAGCCTTGCTGTCCACTGTCTCCAGCGCGTACCCTTCGATCCATTTGTGGATCACAGCGATCTGGGAGTCCGGCAGTTTGTCGCTCTTCGGCGGCATGGCGGGCTCGTCCGTGTGCATGATGAGCTTTAGCATCAGGCTGTTTCCGGGGTTGCCGGGCTCGATGATTTTTCCGCTGTCGCTCCCCTGCATGAGCGCCTGGTAGGTAGTCATGTCCAACCCCGCCTTGTGCTTGTCGGGGTTGTGGCAGTTCAGGCAACTGTTGCGCAGGATCGGCAGCACATCGGCGGCAAATGTCACCTTGTCCACGCCAAGTGCCGACAGCGCATACATGCCGGACAATGCCGCGAGGACTGAAACTGAAAATAATGCGCGCGTTTTCAATGGTTGAACATGAACTCCTTGGAATTAAGCAGCCCACAACAAATCCTCCATGTGCTTGCGGCGGTCGTCCGGACTCGCGGCAGCCATCACGGCGGGAGTAGCGGATGGCGACGCTGCTGCCGCCGGACCACCTGCCAACGCAATGTTTGCGGGGATCTGGTTCGCAACTGACGAATCCGGCTCGAGACCCAGAAGCGGCTGCAGGTGGCTCCACTCCTCCTCCGTCGGCTTTCTGCCGAAGCAGCGGAGATAAAGTTCGTCCGCCATCTGGCGTGGCGGCTTCTTTGCATCCAGCATCTTCTTCACAAGGCCTCCATCCGCGATCTTGCGCTGCACGGTATCTCCATTGAGCAGATGGAGCGCCTGAGAGAGATTCGGATCCATCATCACCTCGCAGGTGCAGACTGTTTCGCGTGTTGCGCGGCCAAACGTCTTCAGGAAATAATTCGACTCGCGCCCGTCCGCTATCTGCACCGCCCGAGCACCCACTGGCAGCCCCTTGAACTTGTCCTTCGTACCGGTCACCTCGCTCACGCAATCAAGCATCACCTCGGCGCGCAGGCGCCGGATGGCAGCATGGGAGAAATTACGCAAGTCGTCCGCGTTGGTTTCATTCGTGATGCTCGAAAGCTGGTAGGTGTTCGAGTTGCAAATATCGCGGATCAACTTCCGGAAATCGTAATGATATTCTACGAACTTGCCGCCGAGTTCGTTGAGCAACGCGGAATTCGCGGCGGGATTGCTCACGCGCACGTCATCAACGGGTTCGATGATGCCGCGCCCGAAAAATTGAGCCCAGATGATGTTCGCAAAATGCTTCGCGAACCACGGATTTTCCGGGGACGCAAGCCAGTCCGCCAGCACCTCGCGACGGTCTTTCCCGGCGGTGTCCGGCGTGTTCCCACCCAGGAAATGCGGGGCGACGGTCTTGTTGGTGATCGGATGCTTCGATTCCCCGTCGCCGCTGTTGAACACGATTGTCTCCCGAGGATCTTCTGCTTTCTTCCGGCCCACTTGGGAGAAAAACCCGACGAAGCCGCGGTAGTCGTTCATCGTCCACTGGTCAAAGGGATGATTATGGCACTGCGCGCATTGCACACGGATGCCGAGGAAACTCTGCGCGCAATTTTCCGCGAGCTTGAGCGGGTCGGTTTCCTCAACGTAGTAGTTTGCCGGGGGATTCGAGAAGGTACCCCCTTTTGCCGAGACAAGCTCGCGCACAATCTCGTTGATTGGCACATTGTTCGTGAGCTTGTCCTGAAGCCAGTTGAAATAGAGGAGCGTTGCCTTGTAGCTGACGTTGTTGTCCGGTGAGGAACGGATCTCCAGCAACTCGGCAAACTTCATCACCCAGAAATCGGCAAACTGTGGCCGTTCCAAAAGTTCATCGATCAGCTTCGCGCGCTTCTCGGGATCGGTAGAGGCAATGAACCTGTCGTGCTCCTCGATGGTCGGCATCAGGCCGGTGGTGTCGATGTAGACGCGCCGCAGGAAATCCTCGTCGGAACAAATCGCGGATGGCGCGATGCGGAGCCGGCGCAATTTGTCATCGATGGCCTTGTCGATGTAATTGACTTCCGACACCGCCGGGAACTGGAAGTGAAGACCCTTTGGAATCACCACGGCCTCCGACCCGACCGTGAATGTCGCGAAACGCGCCATGACAAATGCCTCGCCGCGCTGGCCCGCAGTGACGAGCCCGGCGGGGTTCACCTTTGCGGAAGAATCGTTATTGCTGAGAAATACCGTAAGAGGAGTTACGTCGCGCACCGAACCATCGGAATAATGCGCCCGCACGGTCATCTGTTGGGTCACATTCTCGCCTTCGAGCAACATTTGCTTTGGCAGGATTTCCAGCGACGTGGGCGTGGGGATATCCGGGGGATCGTTCTGCGCCCCGGCTTCGATCCAGCGAATCACGGTCTTGTAAAGATCGCTCTCCGGGCCGAAGCGCTTGCCACCTGTGTGGGCTACGCTGCCGGTCGATTTTTGCAAAAGCAGGCTCTCTGCCGGCAAGGCCAGATTCAGGCGGCGGCCGCTCATTTCGCGCGTGAGGCGGAAGTAATCGCCATCCGGATCATAACCGAAGAGGGAAAGATGAAAACCGTCCTTGCCGCGCGCCGAGCCATGGCATGCCCCGGTGTTGCAGCCCGATTTCATGAACACCGGCATGATGTCACGCTTAAAGCTAACCGGCGGATCAACCGTCGCGTCCTTCGTCTCGAGGGGCACTGTCACTTTTTGCCCCTCGAACTCCACATCCACGGAGCCTGTTCCATCCGCAACAGGAATAATGGTGTGTCCGTCGATCTTCGCCAGCTTGGGATCGGTCGAAATTTTCGCGGCAGCCGTAACATCACGCGTCACTCCACTGGGATCAGTCACGCGCACCACGAGCGCCTGCCTGTCGCGGGCAGATTGCAATTTCACCTCCGACGGGAATACCTCCAGCGCGGAAGGCGCGGAGGTTTCATTCGCCGCAAAAACGCATGGAATGACTGCGCCACAGAAAAGGGCAATCACTGACATTCGAATCCATGTGTGCAAAATTCTCATTTGGTGTCTGTTGCCTTGCCGACACGCAGGATACCACCCTGCGCAATATTGTGGACGACCGGTTCACCATCCTTGATGACCGTAACAAGGCAGAAGAGGTCCTTTTTCTGCCCCACCTGGCTCCCCTTCTCAGCGGTAATCGGGAATTGCACCTGCTGGTCGGCGGACGTGATTTCCATGTCCTGCGCGGTCACCTTGTTCGGCAGGTTGAGGAGTTGTATCTTCGCCTTGCCATCGAACGGTTTGTTTTGAGTCAGGTTGCAAGTGATGGTCCCGGACTGTCCCTGCTCGACATAGCCGCGCTCAATCTTCGCAGTGACGAATGGCGGCGCTACTTCGAGCGGGGCATAAGGCGAGCATACCCACAGTTGTCCGTTATCCGTATTTGCAAAACCATTCACGGCGATCTGCCACTGACGGGTGGGCGCATCGCCATTCGCGCTCAGGGGGATGACGCCTTCCTTCTGGTCTTCCGGGATTTTCACCGAGTCCTGCGCACCTATGCCGGGAGGCTTGTAGAGGAGGGATACCTCCACTACCCCGTGAAAACCTTCCTTGCGCTCAACCGCCACTCTTAAATTCATCGAGCCGTTCTGCACCATGGGCACCTTGGATTCCACAATGCGCAGCTTGAAAGGCGCCTCCTCCGTCACCGCCAGGGCCAGCTTATCCACGCGCGTCTGGTAGTAAGTCGTATTGGCAGGATCGCCCAGCACAAGATCAACCATATGCTCGAAATGGCTCTGCACTTTTTTGTCCTTTTCAACAGGCGTTGCGGTGAACTGACAGACTTTTCCGGCGACCGCCGCGTCCGCCGCCGCTTCAAACACCACCGGCACGGTGTCCGCGTTTGGCTGCATGGGGGCGACCTGCATGGTGACGCCCGGGGGCAGGTCACCCGAGGCAATGGTGACATCGCCACCGAAATCAGCCCGCTTCACACGCAGCACCGTCCCATAGCGGCTGCCGCGCGGGATGGCCATGGCCTGGCGCTCCTGCGTATCCTTCACAGGCTCCGTCATGGCCAGGGTCAAATCCGGTTCCACCGGCGTGACTTCGACGCGGTACGTGAAATCCGGACCGCCATTCCTGATCTGGTCGGTCACAGAGATGCAGTACTCGCCATCCGCCGGAATCTTGAACCGCAGGTAGCTGTCCGGCCCGCCGGAATCGTCATTGTTGGCAAGTTGATGTCCCTTCCCATCGTAAATACAGAGCACGGAATCCAAGGGGGAACGGAGTGTCCTTGCATAGACGCGAAAATCGAACGTCTGGTCTTTCTTCGCATTGAACCTGAAAAAATCGATGTCCCCTTTTTCGGAAATGATGCCGTTGAACGCGAGCGGCAGGATGAGGTCGGTTTTAGTCGCATGCTCCGCGTCATTGTTTGGCTCGACTTCGAGCACATTGGCAAACGGGGAGACACGCACCGGATTGGGAGCCGGGGCGATCTGGCCGTCCTGTTCCGCATACAGGTTTTGAACCTTTGGAATGCCGTTTTCCAGCGCGGGCAGCGTGATCTTTTTTTCGATCGGCCCGGAGACGTCGCCGAGAAAATGCACCGTCAGTTCCTCCCCTGCCCGGCCACCCGCCGGATAGACCGCGGTCGGCTGTGGAAAAGTGCCGACATGAAGACGGTATCTGCACCTGTCGTCGCCGCTGTAGGAGCTGTCGCGCAATTTTATGATATAGGTGCCGTCTTCCGGCGCGAGGAGTGACACGATCGGATCCTGCACGAGGAGCGCGGTGTCATCGCACGTGGCAAGCACATCGCCGTTTTTCTTCATGATCGCCAGCCAGGGATCGAACATCATGATCCCAAGCCGCATTCCCTCCACCTCGGCGGTGATGCGCTGGCCTTTCTTTGCCTCCACGCAGAAGCAATCAATGTCCTCCCTTTTGACGACTCCCGAAATAGTACTGTTGAGCAACACCGCCTGGGCGCGTTCCGGGTCGTCATTGGGTTCGACTTCATTCACTGTCGGCAAGGTGCCGATGTAAAACATATGCAGCTCCGAGATGCCGGTCGCCGTCCATATCCGCAACGGATAGCCGCCGAGAGCGCAATCGCCCGCGACTTTCAGTTTCGCGGTGATCTTCTTTTCACCGGCGATCTTGAAGTCCGTGACTTCCATCCCCGGGGAATAAAATAGGATACCCTTCGCGTCCTGCAACCGGTCCCCGTTGAACGTGACTTCAAATTCCGATCCGCGCTGTCCACCCGGTGGATCGATGCCCGTGACCACAGGCGAAGCAGCACGCGCCGCACGTGGAAAGCATGCAATAAATAAAGCGCACGCAAGCGCACCTGCATGGATGTGCTTCATTCTCACAACAGGAATTGGCTATGCAATCAGGTCCGAGATGACCTGGCCGCCACGCACAATGTCGATGGGGCGGTTGCCGGGCGACATCAACTTCTTGGTGCCGTCGATGCCGAGTTGTTTGTAAATCGTCATTGCGAAATCCTCGACGGAAAGCGGGTTTTCGTCGGGCTCCGCGCCGGTCGCATCGGACGAACCGTAAACCGAGCCGCGTTTGATGCCGCCACCGGCGAGGGCAATCGAGAAAACGCGCGGCCAGTGGTCGCGGCCCCCGTCCTTGTTGATCTTCGGTGTCCGGCCAAATTCCGTGGTCACCATTACGAGCGTGGAGTCAAGCATGCCGCTGCGGTCGAGGTCGCGGATAAGCGACGCGTAGGCCTTGTCGAATTGCGGCAATTCCCTCTCGATGCCGCCGCGCACATCCTTGTGATGGTCCCACCCGCCGTAAACCGTGGAGACGAAACGCACGCCAGATTGAACAAGTCTCCTGGCCATGAGCATACGCATACCCGCGCCATTGCGGCCGTATTCCTCCTTGATGGAGTCGGGCTCCGATTTCAGGTTGAAAGCCTCGCGCGCCTCCTTCGAACTCACCAGCCCGTATGCGCGCTGGTAGAAGCTGTCCATGGCATCGATGGCGTCGGATTTTTCGAGCCCGCGGAAATGCGCATCCACTGCCGAGAGCATGCTCTGGCGCTGCGCAAACCGCTCATGATCGATATTGCCGGGCAGGTTCAAGTCCCGTACATTGAATCTCTCGTTCGCTGGATCGCCGCCAAGGCTGAACGGCCCATATGCCGTGCTCAGGTAACCGCTGCCGGCATAGGGATTCGGCTGCGAAGGAATGCAGACGTATGGAGGGAGATTTTTGCGGATTCCAAGCTCCTCCGACACGACACTGCCGAAGCTCGGATACTGGATCGCCGGGCTGGGCTTGTACCCAGTGAACATGTTGTGCGTGCCGCGTTCGTGGGCGGCTTCGCCGTGCGTCATAGAGCGCACGATGGTGATCTTGTCGGCCACCTGGGCGGTATCCTTCATCAGGGCATTGAAGCGCACCCCATCGAGTTTGGTTGGGATCGAGCCAAATGGCCCCCGGTATTCCACCGGTGAGAGGGGCTTCGGGTCAAACGACTCCTGCGCGGAAATGCCGCCCGGCAGGAAAATGTGGATCACGGCCTTCGCCTTGGCCTCGCTCACCGCCTCCGCCGCCTTAAGCTTGAAGAAATCCCCCAGCGTCAGCCCCAGACCGCCTACAAGTCCGACATAGAGGAAATCGCGTCGTGAAACGCGCCGAAAATGGGAGGGATCATCGTACCACGTGATTGGTTTTTCGTCGCTCATAGTCGCTTTAGACGGGGTTTAGGGATTCTATTCGAAATCTATTTAAAATTTCTGCAAATATACCTCAGTCTGCGGGTTTTCCAAATCTATTCACCTGCCACTTTTGGCCTCGGGAATATCACTTTTCAGACTTTTCCCTTATCTTCCATCCCCCGCCGCTTTGAGGAATTGGTAATGTGGCGTGATAAGGCTGATCGCAGCCGCCAGCGGATCGCCCGCCTGCAAATCCTGGCGCGCCATTACCTTCACGGAATAGCTGATCTGCTGGACATACTCCCGCACGCTCATTCTCCCGTGCGACGCCGTGTTCCATCGCCAGTAACGCTCCAGTACTTGGGCCAGGGTGTTTTCCGCAATCGAAGTGATTTTCAATTGCGGGTCACAAATGATATCCCAGCCGTCCCCCAGCAGCCGGTCCCCCAGATCCGCATCCTCGCCATATTCGAGATGTGCATTGAAATTACCCGTTTCTTTCACAGCCAATGCCCGCATCAGCGCCCCACCCGTTGCCAGGGCTGCATGGTGAATCGTTTTCTCAGGCGAGCCCTTGAACAGATGCCGCCCGCGCCATCGCTCGACCGCATTTACGGGCGGCGGCTGGGTTACCCAACCGAAAACCGCCGCAACCAGTCGGTCCTCAAACCACGGCATAGCATTCGTAATAAAATCAGGCTCGAGGACGATGGCCGCATCACAACACAGCACCAGCTCATGCGCCGCTTCCTTCATTGCCAGGGCGCGGGAAGCGCCACGCCCCCGGGTTTCCGGCGGTGGAATCACTCGCACGCCCAGCGAAGCGACAAATTCCGCCGAGCCGTCCGAGGAGCCGTTGTCGACCACGAAAAATTCATCCACGGCCCGGCGTTGCTGCTTCACGGATTCGATGGCACGGGCGATTGTTCCGCGATTGTTAAAACACGGAATGTACGCGCTAACCTTCATCAATTACCTCCCGGTAAAGTTTCAGGTGTTCATCGACCATCCGCTGGTCGGTAAAATGTTCCAGCACCTGCCGGCGTGCTTCGAGACCGAGCGAAGTCCGCAGGCCAGCGTTTGCAAGCGCCTGCTTCAATGGGACTGCGAGGCTTTGCCCGTCGATGGCTTCGGCGAGCAGACCGGATCTGCCATTTTCAATCTGCTCGACCACACCCCCTGTCGGCGTGGCTACGACGCAACAGCCCGACGCCATCGCCTCCAGTACCACGCACGGAAAATTCTCCGCAGGCGAGGCGAACAAAAAAATACCGGCTGCCGAATAGAGCTCCGCAAGTTTCCCGCGATCCTGCACATACCCTGAATCCTGCACGGAAAAGCCCCCCGGAATACGCGATGCGGCCCATGCACTGTTTTCACCTGCGAGGATGATTTTCACATCCTGCCCGCCGATGGCTTCCAATGCACCCAACACGATTCCGAAGCCTTTTTGTTCATCGGAAAAGTTGCGGTTAACAATCAGGATCGTGGTTTTATCCCCACTTTTCCTCGAACCGGGAATGAATGCGCCGGGATCAACGCCATTCGCAATGTAATCCACCTGCCAGCCGCAGCCCACGGGACTGCTGCGCACTACACCGGCCAGCCAGCGGGAGGGAGCGACGATGCGAATCTTCCTTCCGGCAAGCAATGCCAGCTTTGTTTCGAGTTGCCCGGCAGTCCTATCCACCAGCCCTACCGGCCACCATCCCACCTGCGGGCAGTTTCCACATTTTTCCAAGTAGCGCCGGCAGTCGCCGGGGTGGTCGCAGCCACCAGTGACTCCCCACAGCGCGTGAAAAGTCCACACGAGCTTTTTACGGGAAGCGACATGCGCCAGCGAATCGATGGAGGCGTAGTTGCCGTGAAAATTGTGCAGGTGGATCACATCGGCATCGCTCTCCGCAAGCCGCCGGAATGCCCGGTTTGTCCACTCGAACCGGGGCGCAAGTTTTTCCATGATCCCGTGGAGCCGGCTGTGATATGCCCGGCTGAGCAGCGGCGGATAAAGTGCACGCACGCCGGGCGGATATTTTTTTCCATCCGCCACGTGCAGACTGACCTCGTGGCCTGCGGCGGCAATACCCCTGGACAACTGGCCCACGATTGTCTCGGCTCCACCGAGCTGGTATTGATTATTGACCAGCGCAATCTTCATACGTTGTTTTCAACATTGGACTTCGCGGGCAGCAGGAGATTGCGTAATCCTCTTGCGAAACGCCGCCATGGCGCACGGCCACGCTGGATGCGCTCCGCAGCCCCGGAAAACGCCGTCCATCTCTCATGGATGATTTTTTCGAGGACAATAGGATCGTAAATTTGATGCCGTTCATTAGCTTCGCAGATCGTTTTAAGCCACGTTTCGGTCTGTGGGAGCGATTCCATGGCAGGAGTCATGCCGGACTGAAAATCAACATGCATTTGCAGTTGTTCATCGGAAGGCAAAAGCTGCAACCGTCCAAGTTGTTCACGCACAATTTTCAGTACGACATCCCGCATCTGTCCCCTCCTGCGGCTGCTGATACCGTGAGCGTGGCTGCGGTAATGAACAAGGACGCCGGCAAGAATGACCATGCGCGCAGACTGTGAAAGCCGTACCCATAAATCATAATCTTCAGCCGGCTCATACTCACTGCGAAACGCGGCGCCTTTCAAACTCGCACGTCTGAGCATGACGCTGGATTGGATGATGGGATTGTCGAACAGCAGCCCCGTTTTCAGACGCACCGGATCCATTTCCTCCCGCAACGGACAATTCAATACAATCCGGTCGCTGGAAATCACGTCGCTTGCGGTCGCAACGAGATCGATTTCCGACCGGGCCTTGAGAAAGGCGGCTTGCGTTTCAAGGCGTTCTGGCATGGCGATGTCATCCGCATCGAGGAATGCAATGAATTCTCCGCGTGCATTTTCGATTCCACGATTTTTTGTTTTACCCGCACCTAAATTTTTTTCGTTTTGAAAGCTGTGGATGCGTTCATCCCGAATACTTTGGATGATCCGCCAGCTTTCATCCGTTGATCCATCGTCGATGATGATCAATTCGAAATTGCGTAACGTCTGCCCGAGCACGCTTTCAACCGCCTCGCGGATGAACGGCGCCGCGTTGAATACCGGCATCACCACGCTCACTTCCGGCGCATTCATTTGTCGTCTCCCAGCCTCATTTGCGCAAAGACCGCCTCGAAACGGCGCCGCCACGTATGGTCGCGGAGTGCGCGTTCATGACCGGCGAGCCGGATTTTTTCGCGCGCCTCGTCGTTTTTCAGGTAGAATCGGATTTTGTCCGCGAGTTCCTCCCTGCTGCGGTAACAAACGATCTCGCGGTCGATCTCGAAAAACTCCTCAAGTTCATTGATATGCTCAACAAGATAAAAGCCGCCGCTCATGGGCACCTCGAAATCCCGCAGCCGGATTTGTACAATGCGTTCCCCGTCGCGGTGTGTCTCACCGCAGGAGGAGAAACCGAGATTGATTTTCGACCGGCTGAATACCGCGATCATTTCATTATCGGCAAGCACGCCACCCACTGCCTCCCGTGGAAGCAATATGGCATTGGATTCTGCCGGCGAGACCAGACGCATGGCTTTTCCCGCAAGTCTCCGCAGCGGGTTCGTGGAAGGCCCTGGCCGGCGGTGAAATTCCCAGCGCGTTCCCCACACCCGCATATCGATACCTTGATCGATCAAATACCTTACATGATCGGGCCTGTCGCCGTAGCACTGGCCGACAAATGTCACGTCCAGGTCGCGCACCACGTCGAACGGTTTGTATACACGGGGATTTGCAGCCTCCTGGCAGTAGACTGGATGCGCTCCGATTGCGGTATAATCCGCGAGCCGAAACTTCTCCGGTACCAGGCACCAGTCATAATGGGGTGAGATTTCGCGCACGAGGTGAAACTGGTAAGATGCATTGCAGAACCAGTTGACCGTCACAATGCCGAGGGATTTTATTTCGTCGATGGCTGCCGGTTCCACGCATGCGTCATAGAAGTAACTGAAGAACAGATCCACTGGTTGCGTGGCATGGGCAGCACGCACCTGACGGACGAGTTTACTGCCCAGCAAGGGGCGGTTTTTCGTGATAAATTCGCTGTTGTCCGGCAGTGCTGGATCGAGATGCCGGAAGGTCGCGGCCAAGTCGTAGTCGAACTCGACGATGTCATGCCCCATATCGATGAACGAATCGTGCAGGTTCGCGCGCCAGAGCCGGGAGGCGAAATCGGGGTTCGGGGAATTATCGGCGGCGTAGAAAATTCGCATATCGAGGGTTTGCAACGCCATCCTTCATCGGCGACGGAAAAGAAAACAGCCGCAGCCGTAATTCTGTTCGTCGGCCAGCCCGGGCGGGGCGTTTCTCACGAGTTCACAACGCGGGGGATCGGGCTGCAAGGCAAACTCCTCCAACTCAAACCCCGCGAAGTTTTCGATGATCTGCGCGTAGCTGTAAATCCTGTGCGCGTTGAATTGGATCTTCGGTTTCCCGACCGGGACGACAAAAAGCAGTGTGCCCCCGGGCGCGACCACGCGCTTTAGCTCGGCCATCGCCTTCAAGTCTCCCTCCGGGTCAATGGGCTCTCCGTAGCGCCCGAGGCCGACATGCTCGACGACATGCATGCATGAAAGGGAATCGATGCTCCCTTCGGCAAACGGCAGTGCCATTAGGTCCGCCCGGAGGCTTGCGAGTCCTTCCATATTCATCTGCACCGGGCGGTAGTCGTAAAAATCCACAGGAACGAAAGCGCTCACAATCGTGCAGAAATAGAGACTCGATGAAATATCGACGTGCCGGGCGGGCTTTGCCGCTGCGACCATACGCGCCGCCCACGCCGTGTGAAAGACATAGTGCCAGTCAAATGCGGTATAACCGGTATCGTCGTGCATGCAGGGATAACGGTCTTTCCACTCCAGCGAAAAACGTTGCCGAGGCCCTTGTGACAGGCTTTGAAACTGCTCGAAGTCGCGCCGGAATTTCCTGCCCAGTCGCGTATTCCGGAGCTTTTCCCTGAGCCATTCCACCGGCGGGATGGATTTCACAGCGCTTTTTATTGCTTCATTCATTTCCCGGAAACGGTGGCAATTTCTTCAACATTGATGGATTCCCTGGACGAATCGCGCGGGAAAATTGCGGGGCGTTCCGAGCTTGAGAGAACGCCTGTGCCGGCCGCGCGAAGCGGTTGCTCGCCCTGAGCAATCTCGCTGACCGAAATCCCCCCCACCCCCTCGACATAGTAGAGGTTGCGCTCGTTCGAGGAAATGCCGACAGCGAAATTCATTTCCCCGGCGCAGAATGGAAACCGGCAGCAAAATTCCACCGCGTAGCGTCCCGCGGGGAAATCCCCGGGGGCGGACCACCACGTCACCAGCGGAATCCCCTCCATGTTGCGCAGACCCAGGCCAGCGATGAGATGAGGAAGCGCGCCGTCACACTCGAATTCAAGACGGATTTTCCACGGCTCGCCAAGCAGGAATTGCGACTGGGGCTTGCCCTCCATCGTCATGAGCCGGAGCGCCGTTGCCCGGGCAATCGCCCTTCCGGCCGGCGGCAGTTCGATCACCGTCCGCATCTCTTCCGTGCTTGAAGAAAGGTAGCCCGCGATCACGGTTTCCGTCGCTCCATCAGCCTCGCAACGTCCGTTTTTCAACAAAATCGCGCGCGAACACAGGGCGCGCACCGCGGCCATGTTGTGGCTGACAAAAAGCACGGTCGTCCCCTTCTCCTTCGCGACGTCGCCCATTTTGCCAAGGCACTTTTTTTGGAATGCGAGGTCACCCACCGCCAGCACCTCGTCCACGATTAGGATGTCGGACCTGAGGTGTGCTGCCACGGCAAAGGCAAGCCGCACATACATGCCGCTCGAGTAGCGCTTCACCGCCGTGTCGAGAAATTGCTCCACCTCGGCAAAGGCAACAATCTCATCGAAGCGTTTTTCAATTTCGCGCCGTCCCATGCCGAGGATCGTACCGTTCAGAAAAATATTCTCACGCCCCGTGAGTTCCGGATGAAAGCCGGTGCCGACCTCGAGCAGGCTCCCCACCCGCCCGTGAAGATCGACTTCACCACGGGTCAGCACCGTGATCTGCGAGAGAATTTTCAGCAGTGTGCTTTTGCCGGCGCCATTGCGCCCGATGATCCCCACCACGTCCCCGCGCGAAATTTCAAAGGACACATCATTCAATGCCCAGAATGTCTCCTTCTCCATCCTCCGGAAGCCGTGCCGAAACTTGTACACAAGCGCTTCCCCGAGGGTGGTATGCTTCGGCGCCTCGTGCGCGATCACATAGGATTTTGCGACCTTGCGGGCGGAAATGACGACGTCATTCATCAGATTACATCGGCAAACGCGCGCTCCATTTTTTTGAATGCAAAGGCCCCGGCAAGCAATACCGCAATAGCAGCGTCCGCGGAATAAATTACCGCCGCCCAGTCCGGTTTTTCCACTCCCAGCAAGGACCACCGGAACGCCTCGATCACGCCCGCCAGGGGATTCAGGTCATAAATGAAACGAAATTGGGAAGGCACGTGTGAGGCCGCATATCCCACCGGGCTCGCATAGAGCAGAAATTGCGTGAGCACCGGCAGTATGTGCTGCACATCGCGGTAGCTTACCATGAGGGACGATGCAAAAAGGCCGCATCCGGTTGCCAGCATGAGGAGGATCAACATCCATACCGGCAGCAGCAATACTGCAATCGTGACGGGAATTTTACACACAGCAAGCATCACTCCCAGCATGGCCAGCGCGACCAAAAAATCGATGAGCGTTGAAAATAGAATGGAAACCGGCAGCACCAGGCGCGGGAAAAAAATCTTGGAAATCAGGCCTGCGTTTTGCACCAGGCAGCCGCTGGTCTTTACAAGCGTCGCGCTGAATACGTTCCACGCAAGCATTCCCGCATAGGAAAAAACAAAATATGGTACCACTCCGGTGTCCAGTTTTGCAATTTTGCCGAAGACGAACGAGAAAATGCCCGCCGCAATCAGCGGCTGCGCGATCACCCATGCAACACCAAGCACTGTCTGGCGGTAGCGCAGTTTCACGTCGCGCGCTGCGAATGCCAGCACCAGGTCGCGGTATTGCCACACCTGGCGCAGATTCAGTGCCTGCCAGCCGGAAACCGGACGCAGTTTGATTGTTGGCAGAGCTTGAGCGTTCACAATTCCCTCCGGGACCGGCCTCGGCGTATCAGACATCGCGTTTCACGGCGTAGTACTCGGGATATTTGTTGTAATAGTAATCCTGCATGAGCTGGTCCACGCTGTTGCATACCACCCCGATCAGGTTGACCTGCCGTTTTTTCAAGAGCTCGATAGCCTCTCGGCTGCGACGCGCCGAGGAGAATGAAAAACGGATCACAAAAATAGTGGCGTCAATCTTGGGCGCCAGGCTGGTGGTGTCGTCCGCCACGAGCACCGGAGAACTGTCGAAAATGATGTAATCGAATTCGGGATACAGCTCCTTCAGCAATTCATCCGCTTTTTTACTCAGGTAGTTTTCACCGGGATGTTCCAGGTTGGCCCCGCGCGACATCAAAAAGAGATTTGCAAACTTCGTTGGGCGGATCGCGTCTTCAATCACGCACTCGTGCCTGAATACATCGCCAAGGCCAATGCCATTTTCGAGGCCGAACTTTTCGTGAATGCTGCCGCGGCGGAGATCGCCATCCACAAGCAGCACTTTTGAACCCGTGAAACTCAATGTGATGGCAAGGTTGATCGCAAGGGTGGATTTTCCCTCGTTGGGCACGGCGCTGGTTATGAGGAAGGTCTTGGGAGCATCCCCCTCCACGGGCATATAGAAAATCGACGAACGCAGGGCCCGCATCGACTCCACAAACGCCAGCCGGTCGTCGCTGGCATTGAATGTAAGCGGATCGGCAGCCTTGGTTTCGGTCGGAATCTTGGCAAGGACATCCTCGGTAAAATGCGACTGGAACTCACCGAAGGAGTTCATCCTGTCATCGATTTTGTCGAGCAGGAACAGGATGCCCACGCCGGCAAGAGCACCGGCCATCAAACCGAGCGCGATCATCTTCATCAGTCCCACCCTCGTCGGCACTGCGGAAGTCGCCCGCTCCATGATGGAAACCATGTCCTGGTCAACGTTTTTGCTCACATCCACACTGCGCGAGCTGGTGAGGATCGAGTCGTAGCTTGCCTTCGCCCGGTCCCCCTTGGTTTTGATCCGGTTATATTCGGCCATTTTTTGATTCAGGTCCAGGGCTTTTGCCTCCCATTCCTGGATCGTTATTTCCGTGTTCTTGATTTGCAGGCCGATCGATTCCCGGCGCGTCTTGAGCTGGTCCAGCGTCTGGGTGCGGTACGTTTTCATCAGCATCTCCTGTCTTTCGATATCCTGGTTGAGTTGGATTATGTCGGGATGTTTCGGGCGCATTACCTTGGACATGTCGGCCAATCTGGCTTTTAAAACCTCGATTTCCTGCTTTGCCCTCAGGTAATCCGCCTCCGCCCCGTTGCTGCCTTTCATCACGGAATCGCTTCCAACCGGTGCGCCATTACCATCATCCTGTGGCTTGCTGCTTTGTTTGCGTTCCAAGGTTTGATCCAGGTTCAGCATTTGCAAAAGCTGGAATTCATTCCTCAGGTCCGCGAGCTGCGCGTTCAACTTCACCAGGTAGCTGCCTGCGCTATTGCTCGCCTCCTGCAACGAGGCCACGTTATTCTGTTTCTGAAATGCCAGCAATTCCTGCTCGCTATCGCGCACTTCCTTCTCAAAACGGGCAAGCTGGTCCGTGAGCGTATCCAGCATGCTCTCCGATTTCTCTGAGCGGATCTCCTTGCGGACACTGATGTATTCATCGATGCAGGCATTCAGAAATTTTTGTGTGTAGTCGGGGGTTGGTCCGGTGGCAGTGAGCACAAAAATGGAGGAATGCGGAAATTGTGTTGCATCCAGGGCCACCGGCGAAGGGCGCAAGCCGGGATAAAGGCCCATGACACGCTCCTCAGCGCGATGCCGGATTTCACTACTGCGCATCCACTCGATCTGCGTACCGAAAAAATTAGAGATCTCTTCATTGTAGGTGGCATTTTCCTGGAGCGCGACCTTGCCGCTCACAACCAGGCGCGCGGTGGAGAGATAGAGCAACGGTTGCGAGGCCACCCGCCACGCGGCGACCAGCAGCCCGACCGCAATTGTGAGCGCAAGGATCCACCAGCGCTTGCGAAGCAAAAATTTATAGCGGGGCAGGCGGGTGAGAAACGAAATCCACCACGCCGCTGCACCCGGCTCATCCATTCGTGAAGCGTCCATGGCCTAATAATTGATCCAATTTCTCGTCACGACAATCATATCGTCCGGGTTCACCACCATATCTTTCTCCGCATGGCCGTGGTCGATGATGTCGCCCACATCCACGATTGTGGTCTCTGTTTCGGTGGGGCTGTCCATTTTTTTCCGGACAAGCTTTACCTTGTGTTTGTTTGCAAACTGGTCGAATCCGCCGGCACGAAGGACTGCCCTGCTCACCGTGAAGTTTTCATCCGGTGGAATTTCCAGCGGCCCCGGAGCGCGGACGTTTCCGGTCACATAAACACGTCCATGCGATTTGCCGCTTACAAAATCCAGGCCGACGATTACCGTAGCCTTGTAGAAATATTCCTTCTCGAGGGGCGCCTTGATTTCCATGGCAAGATCCTTGCATGTCTTGTTCACGGCCGTCATACGACCTATCAAAGGCACGTCGATCTCGCCTGAATCCGTCACTATCAGCGAAATCGTCGGCTTGCGGTCCTCCACGACCCGGAAGCTTACACGGTCACCGATTGCGATTTTTCGCTTGTCATCCAGAACGCCGACGAAATTTGCGGGTGTGCCAGAGGATGCGGCGGAAACAGACTGTGCTTTCTCCGCTTTTGACGGCTGCTGTGCCATGCACAACTGCGAAAGGCAGGTACAAAGCGCTGCAATGGCAATGTTCAAATTTACATGATTACATGACATGGGGTGATGAAAATATTAGTGCCGCGGCAAAAATGAATGAGAACGCGCTTGATTGCAAATGAAACTCTAAACTTGGCCACCTCGTTGTTTGCAATTCGAAAAGAACAAAACTAGCCTTGCCGTTTAAGAAACTTGATGCCGTTTTTGAAAAAAGTATTATAATCGCTCCTTCACTATGAGAGTTTTTGGATTTGCTTTTTATCTTCGTCTGGCTTTCCTGGTCTGCTTGGGGACATTTTGTCTTCATCAGGCAGAAGCCCGTGACGCAGCCTCGCCCACCAGCATTGTCGAATCCAAACTTGGGGGTGAAACGATTCTCAGCACCTCCCCAGCCAAACTTATTATGGCAGTACGCGATGCCGTGAGTGAAAACTCCACAAAGGCTGGACGTATAGTTCAAGCGGTGCTCGGGGGTGGTAGGGCCGATGCTGACGCCATTGCGGCACAGATCACCACTGCGGCTATCGAGGGGCTCGGCAAGAACCCGAATGTCGCTGCCGTTTCCGACATTGTGTACGCCGCCGTGAAAGCCACCCCTGCCGTGGTGCTTGAGATCGTGAAGGCCGCAGTGAAAGCTTCGCCCGGCTCCGCCAAGGCGATTGTCCGGGCCGCAATCAAGGCGATCCCGAATCCCACCGACAAGATCCAACCCTTGGTCGACCATCCTGCCGACACTGGTTTTTCCAAGGATGAGAAGGACTCGCCCGAGCAGCAGCCCGATCCGCTGCCCATCGGTGAAGCCATTGCGAACGCAGCGCACCAAGCCGATCCCAGTCTTTCGCTTGATGACTTGATGAATACAGTGCGCCAGGCGACACTGGAAAAGCCTGGCGTCCTAACCTACCCGGGATATTACTACCCGCCTCTGGTATCCGGCGGCCCCTCGCCAACACCGGCACCTTCCGTGCCCCCGGTTCCGACACCCTCCGTTGTCAGCCAATAACAGCACGCCATTATCCCCCGCCTGGCTCGTACTTCTGAAGGGCCTTCCAGGCATCGGGAAAATCCTGCATGCGGAAGGCGAGGTCAGCCTCCAGAAAATAAATGTAACGCGGGCAGTCCGGAGACTTTGCAAGACCTTGCAGGACGTCCATGGCCGCGACGAAGTTCCCTTGGACTTTCAGCATTGTGTAAAGCGTATAACCCGCCAGAAAATCGTCGGGCCTGCGCAGCAGGCGCCGGTGCAATTCCTGATTATCACCCGATACAGTGGCCTTTGGAAGCGCTGGTTGAGGCATCGACTGGAACGCCACTTCACACGCTCCCCTGAGATCCTTCCGCGAGGCGCGGTCTGCTGCAATCTGTCGCCAGGCCAGGTGCTGCCAATAGGTGTTTTGTGAGAGGCGTTGCATCAACTCAGGGTCGCCACTCTTCGCCCAGAGCCTGAAAAATGTTGTCTTCTGGCCATCCGTGAGCGAATGCAAGTCGGGATCGGATTGCAAAATCGACCGGATGCCGGTTTTCAATTCCTCGCCGTTAGCCGCGCTGAGCCAGACAAGTCCCAGATCCTTCCGCCCCCCGGCCAGCGAACGCAGCATGCCTAACAAAACTGAATTTTCGCCGGTATAGCCAAGCATGTATTCGTAATATTGGGCAGCCTCCTGCGATGGGCAGCGGCGCAGCGTTTCGCGCCAGGCCGGTATTGCATACGAAGGCTGGCTGCTCATCCATATCCTGCCTTCCTCGAATGTCACGATGTGCGAGGTCGATTCCAGAAGATTCACGCGGCGGAAATCGTCGTAAGCACGAGGCCAGTTCCCGCTGTACGCCTCCGCCATGCCGCGGATATAATACAATTGCCAGTCCAGAGGCATCCGGGCGATGGCACCTGTTGTTTGTTCAATAGCAAGGGGATAACTCTGTCGTGCAATCATTTCATGACTAAGTTTCTTGGTTGCCTCCAGCCCCGTGAATCCGGTCACAAGCCATAGCGTGCCAGCCACAGCCATTGCCACCGCACCAACCCGGAATCCTGCCGCAACGCGCCGGTTTTCGGGCACGACACGGGGATTGTTCAGCGCCATGCCAAGCATGAAAAGCCCAGGCAGAGCCGATCCCAGACGATGTCCCGGCACATCGACAATGCCATGTACGGCAAAGACCAATGCCGCAACCCCCGCAGCCAACCGCAACCTGCGGTTTGTTCCACGATCCAGCGGAAAGACTTTTTTGAGGAGGATGCAGGATGCGACAATTACCGCCGCGATAGCTGTCCACCCCATCTCCGCCCAGAGCCACAACCAGTCACTCTCCGGATGAAGAATGCGGGAAGGCATAGCGGATTCCTTGCGGAACAACGCAAATACGCCCTCAAAATTTCCCAGCCCGATACCCGTCCACGGTGAGGCGTGAATCAATGAAAAAGCATCCTTGTAAATCATCCGCCGGAATCCGAGCGTCACTCCTTCCGCCCCCTGCAACCGTTCTAACGTCGTGCCGCCGAAAAGCAGAAATGCAGCGGTCGCCACCACCAGCAGCGAGGCGCAAACAGCCGGGGCCTTCGGAGATCGCGAAATCAACCCCAGCGAGACGATCCATATGATCGATCCCGCAAAAAAGAGCACTACCGCCGCGCGCGAATAGCTCGACACCAGCGCCGCGCAGATCAGCGCGCAGGCGATCGGAAACCATATTCCCCCCATCTTTCCACCCCTGAAGTTTTCATACGTGCAGGCAATGGCAAGAATGCCACTGATTGCAAAAAAGTCGCCCGTTTGATTACGGTTCGGAAAAGGCCCAAACCCGCGTTCCGAATGCCAGAATGGAACCGGCTTCCCGCAGTAAAATGCCACCAGGGCAACCGTCGCGAGGATCGCCGCTCCCGTGACGAACAGCTCGATCAGACGGCGTTTTTCCTCCGGCAGCCAACTTTGTGAGCACAGCCAGTAAATCCATGCAATCCCTGCCAGCAGCAGCACCATGCTATGGGCGGAAGCCCGGGGCTGGGGTGAAAGCATTCCCGTGAGCGGAATCCCGTACCGCACCATTTCGTGGCGCCACCCAGGAATTCCAAACCATCCCGCAGGCAGAATTGCCGTGGATGCAAGGATTACCAGGAAAAGCATGGCCCATAAAAAATACCGGAATCCCAGTGCACGGGGCGGATGCAACGCGATCAAGGCGGCAAGCAGCAGCAGGATGATCCCCTCGCTCCACAGTTCAGTGGAACCGCCGAGAAAAGCCGCCAGCAAGGGGATTGCACAGCATGCAGCAGATCTAAATTGCAAACGGAAAGTCATTTAATGGATATCCCGGCGAATGCATCCGACGGAATCTCTGCGCAAGATGACAAAATCCTTCCGATCGTAAAAACATTATCTTGAACAGTCATTCGATTCCTAAGACTTTATAAATCATTTTTCCGGATTCACACCCCTATCGACCAGCTGAGAGTAATCGATGATCACGCATAGAACGCGCGGGCTTCAAAGCCTGCTTATCCTCTCGCAAATCTGGCTCTTCTTTTTTCTCTACTGGGCCTGGTACCTCGCGGACACCCTTATCAGCGGCACGGCCGGCAGAAGCTCATTTCAGCCCTACTCAGTCTATTGCTTCTGGCTTCTCCTTGGCCTTTTTTTCGAGTGGCTGAACCGCAAAAAAGGCCTGACCACTCTCTATGAATTCAGCCTGCTGAAACACGCGCCGATCGCTTCGCGGCAGACAGCCTTCGCATTTGCCACACTGCTGATCTACCTCGCCATCTCGAAGGACAGGTTCATCTCCCGCGCATTTCTATTCAGCCTGCTGCCGGCCGAGTATTTTCTGCTGCTCTGGACCAATCACTCCCTGCCGGAAATTTTTGTGCGAAGGCTGTTTCGCGGGACTCGTGTGGTGAACATACTCCTTGTCGGCCCCGTCGAGAGCGCGGAAAAACTGAGGATCTGGCTGGAAAGGAAGGCCCGCTTTGGTTTTCGCACCGTTGGGATTCTCACCAATGGACCCTGCGCTGAAAACCCGCCGGGATTGCCGGTGCTTGGGACGACGGATGTAATCGACGCGGTAATCGAGCGCGAGAACATCACCCAGGTCATCCTGCTGAATTTCATCAATGCACCGGACCACTATCGCGGCCTGATCCAGCAGGTGCAGGCCCTAGGCGTCCGCACGCTGCTTGCCAGCAATGTCGAGGAAGCGCTGCAATGCAAGGTCGCTGTCATCGAAGACGACGGTTTCCGGTTCATCACACTGCACGAGGAGCCCCTTGAAAACCCGTTGAATCGCGGCCTCAAGCGCATGATCGATCTTGCTATTGCGGTGCCTGTGATCCTGTTCATACTCCCTCCCCTTTGTGTGCTTTTCCGACTGGTGCATCGGCTCCAGTCACAGGGTCCGCTCTTCCATACGCAAACCCGTGCCGGCCTCCAGAATCGTGAATTTACAATCATCAAATTCCGCACCATGCACGATGGGCATGCCGAAATAGGGAAACAGGCGACTAAAAACGACTCCCGCATTTTTCCTGCTGGTTTATGGTTGCGGAAGCTGGGGTTCGACGAGTTCCCTCAATTCCTGAACGTGCTCCGCGGCGAAATGAGTGTCGTGGGCCCACGTCCGCACCTCCTGGAGCACAATCAAAAATTCGCGCGGGAGCTGGCCGGCTACCATTTGCGCGCATTCGTGAAGCCGGGCATCACGGGCCTTGCACAGGTGCGGGGTTTCCGCGGGGAGGCGAACACCTCGGAAGACATCCAGGCCCGGCTCCAGTCCGACATGGTGTATCTCGAAAACTGGTCGGTCCCCCTGGACGTGGCAATCATCTTGCGAACCCTGTGGCAGATTGCCTCCCCACCAACATCGGCGCATTGAAGTTTTGGCAGGTTCACCACTCGCTTTCATGCACTAAAAGAGACAGTGACTGCGAAATTCGAGCCAGTGAAAATGTATAAAACAGGCCACTGTATTTTGCTGGCATAATTGCATCCTGTGTAGCTGGCGGCATCGACACTTATGGCATGGTGGGTGCTATCAATCCGCACATCATGAATGCGACGGAGGTGGATGTGGCAGGGGCGCTGAAATTTGAGATAAGCACCCGGAAAAAGCGCGACGGTTTCACCTTGGGTTCCACGATTCTGCTTTTCCCGCTCTGGTATGAAACTTTGAACGAGGCTGTGAGTTACGCCCGTTTTCTGGGAAGGGATCGGGGCTGCGAAATCCGCATCCGGAATTCCAAGGGGGGTGTCATCGATGAAATAAAAATCGGCGTATCCCGGGAGCAAATGATGAATCCCCTTCGCCTCATGCGATTTGCACGGCGTGGCGCGTCGGTGAAACTCGCGTCGAAACGCTCCGGCAAAAAGAATCTGCAAACATTCCAATACACTGCACTAGAGACAGCGTGAAATTTGCAACCAATCCATTCCCGAAGGGTTATAAATGGATGAAAAGCAGATTTTCCGGGAGGCAACGCTGCGTCTTATGAGTGACAGACTTTCCACGGCACGGTTCGCGCAACTCGATACAATCCGGGCGTTTGCGGTGGGTGTGGTGATGATGCACCACTACCTCGATACGCGCTTTTTCCTGTCGGGATTCGGCGCCACGCTATTCTTTGTGTTGAGCGGATATTTTGTCACCAAGACATTGCTGCGGCTCAAGAGCGAAGTGTCAGCAGGCAAAACGCACGGCCGGGCTGCGCTGAGGATGTTTTATTTCCAGCGCTGGCTGCGGCTCTGGCCTCTTTACTACCTAGTGTTGACGCTCACGCTTTTGCTCAATGTGGAAAATGCACGCTCATCCTTCCTGTGGAACGTGACATTTCTTTCGAATGTCCACGTGCTTGTCATGGGTTCGTGGGACGGGCGTTTTTCACCATTGTGGTCGCTATCCGTGCTGGAACAATTTTACATCGTGTGGCCGGCTTTGGTTCTTCTCTGCCCGCGCCGGTTTCTACTCCCTATGACGCTTGTCACGATCGCCATCGGCCCGGTTTACCGTTTGCTTTGCCTCTTTTTTGATGCGTCGCCGCTTGCCTGGTGTGTGGTGCCGTGCGCCTCGTTCGACCTGCTAGGGTGCGGCGCATTGCTGGCGCTGTGCACGAGAAACGTCCTCAGTAAAATTGCGCAGGACCGGATTCTTTGGGTGGCCGGCAGGATCTGCGCCCCGGTTTTTCTGCTGCTCCTCCTCGGGAAAAGCATGAATATCAATGCTCCTGCCTCCGCAATTTACATCGGAACGATTGCTTCGTTTGCCTTCATCTGGCTCATTCACCGCACCTCGCAAGGCTTCACGGGCCGCACCAGGGTGATCCTGGAAAATCCGCTTCTGTGCCATACCGGGAGGATGAGCTATTCCATATTCCTGCTGCACGATTTCACCGAGCTCATCGTTCCGAAGGTGGGAATCCTGCGACCGATCCTGACGTCCAATTTCAAAGCCGTGTTGTTGATCCCCCTCACCGTGGTGCTGGCGCACGTCTGCTGGCGGTTGATCGAAATCCCGATCCTTTCCTTCCGACGCAAGTATGCCGCCGCAGCCGCGCCACGGTCTCTCCCGGTTGCCGCCGCCAACGTTGGAATCGCAGCCGCTTCGCCGGTAGCCATCGCACGTATGCCGTTCCCGCAGCCGACATTCCCAAGCGCCATGGAAGCGATGGATATCAGTGCCATGCACGTGAAATCTCTTTGACAGACCGCACAAATCCATTGATCTATCACCCATGAAAGCCCTCACCCTCCTCGCCGCCATCATGCTTCTTCCCATCCTTTCCACGCAAGCCGCCAACCCGATCCACGATGTGCCGTTGAAAGACATCGACGGCAAGGAGGCTTCGCTCAAGCCCTACGACGGAAAAGTGATCCTCATCGTGAATGTTGCATCAAAGTGCGGAAACACCCCGCAATACTCGGCGCTGGAAGCTCTCTACAAGAAATACAAGGACCAAGGGCTGGTCGTAGTGGGATTTCCGTGCAACCAGTTCGGCAAGCAGGAACCGGGGACGAGCGAGGAGATCAAGCAGTTCTGTTCCGCAAAGTACAACGTCACCTTCCCCTTGTTCGAAAAAATAGATGTCAATGGCGCAAACCGCCATCCGCTTTACGTCCTGCTGGCGGGGGAAACTTCTCCTTTTCCGGGAGACATCAAGTGGAATTTCGCCAAGTTTCTCGTCTCCCGCGATGGCAAGATCGTAGGCCGCTTTGATCCCAAACTCAAACCGGATGCCCCTGAATTTGTACAAGCAGTGGAAGTGGCCCTCACCGCGAAGGCCGGAAGTTAAACGCCGGACCGGAGTCCGGCGTTGCTGGGAACTGGAATCAGTTGTTTCGAATCCAGCTCCGCGCCTGTTCCATCTGGCTGTGATCGAAGTAACGGATCTTCGCGTCGGTGAAAGGCTGGCATATCCTCGCCATCCATTGCTGCCACTTTTTCTCGCCGACGACCGCCAGGCGTTCGAGATCCTTCGCATGCCTGACGTCGAGTTTGAACTCCTCCCAAAGCCCGCGCGCATCCCAGCCGTGAAAGTCGTGCATGTCGGTCAACATGCGGATTTTTCCACCTTTGTTAATCATCCTCTCGACTTCCGGTGTGAACCGCTCGTAATCCTCCCCGCCGAGTTTTCCGCTCAGGTGGGCCTCGATCACATTTTCTTCCGCCATTTCTTCAAATTGTAATGGCATGCTGCACCTCCTGTTTATTGTTAGTTAGTGCAAGTTAAGCCCACAATTCCCTTAGCGCATCTTTTTTCATGAAGTGCGCGCTTCCATTCAAACAACCGGGTTGAGCGGCGAATCGATGATCTCACCCACCCTCGCTCCCGGGCACCATGTCTCCCAGTCGGAGCGCTGGTTTTTGTTTTTCGGCTCCGCCAGCACCATGTCACGATCGATGTAAATGATCGTCATCACCTCTCGGGGGCGATCCGTGGTATTTGCCCCCGCGCGGTGGAATGTCCAGCCCGCATGGAAACTCACCTCGCCAAGGTCGAATTTGCTCTCCTCCCGCTCGAAACGCTTGAGCGCCTCGGAAAGTTTCATCTCACTCTCGTCACTGATTGCCAGATCCCGTCCATAGGTGAATTTCTGGCTCTTCGGGCAGAACGCCAGCGGCCCCATTTCGAGCGGAGTTTCCTGGAGCGGAATCCATGCTGTGATGCTCTTGTCCGTGGTCAACGGCCAGTAGTACTGGTCGGCATGCCAGGGGGTGATGCCTCCTCCCGCCTCCTTGTAAAGCGCTTGGTCGTGATAAATCCGCACGCCCTGCGTGCTCATCAGTTGCGACGCGATCCCACCCAGCCGCTTCCCGAGCACAAATTCCTTCACCATCGCGCTGTGCACCCAGAGGTTTGAAATTTGCAGGAATGCCTTTCCATACGTGCTGCGTTGTTCGAGGGGCACTTGCTCCTTGTTCAGTTCGATCACTTTTTTCGAAATCTCGCTGCCATAGTAGCGGAGCGCTTCTGGCGAAAGCACATTTTTGAGTTTAATAAAGCCGTTCTCCTGATAGAAGGCGATTTGTTCCGGCGTGAGCGTGTAAGGGGAGTCGATATCGATCTGGTTCATAATGTGATCAGGAACTTACCGGAGAAAATTTCCTGCGCCCCTTCTTATCTGCCCGATATTGATACTTTTTTAACATCTGGTAGGTTTGCCCAACTCATGCGCGCCTCCTACGAAAAACTCGACACCCCTGCCGGTCACTCGCTGCTTTGCAGGCGGTTCCTCTCGGAACGGTTTACCGCGCCATGGCATTTTCACCCCGAACTTGAGCTTACGCACATCGTGAGCAGCCGCGGTTTACGCTACGTTGGAGACAGCATCGAGCCATTTGCAGAGGGCGATCTCGTGCTGCTGGGGCAGAATGTCCCCCATTTCTGGAAAAACGACAACCAGCGCGGAAGACAACGACGTATGGCATGCTCGATCGTGATCCAGTTTCACGAGAATTTTGCCGGAGGCGATCTTTGGCAAAAACCGGAGTTCAGCAAAATTGCACGACTGTTTTACAAGGCTGGGCGGGGTTTGAAATATGGCGGCACGACCCGGCGAAAAGTTGCGGCCCTCATGGAAAAGATGACGCGTGTACAGGGTGCGCGGCGGCTGATTAATTTTCTTCTGATTCTGGACATCCTCGCCACATCAGATCATTCAACCCCGCTTTCAAGCGTCGGGTTCACCCCCGCGCTCGACCTGTTTGATGCCGAGCGTATCAACAAGGTGCACAACTACGTTTACGCCCATCTCGCAGAGGAGATCTACCAGCCGCGCGTCGCGCAACTCGTGCACATGAGCCCGGCATCGTTCAGCCGTTTCTTCCGGCAGAAGACGGGACGCACCTTCTCGGCATTTGTAAACGAGGTGCGCATTGGTCGCGCCGCGCGGTTGCTCACCGAGGAGGCCATGAATATCACCGAGGTCTGCTACGCCTGCGGATTCGAGAATCTCTCGAATTTCAACCGCCGTTTCCGCGCAATCAAAAAAATGACCCCGCGCGACTTTGCGGCCCATCATGCCGCAGGCAAACCATTACTTTCCTGATCCAGCCTACGGTTTTCCCACCTCGACAAACTCCCCCTTGTACCTTTTCGCCAGTTTCTTCAACGTGTCGGGGCGGTTCTCCGGGCTTGTATTGTAGATCCACAGGCAGTTGACCTGCGGGACATGCAGGTTGTTCTTTTTGACAGCCTGGTCGATGGCGTTGAGCGCGCGCAGGGCGTTTTTTTCCGGAATCTGGCCGTCTGTCATGAAGAAAATGACATCCGGCGGCGGAGTCGCTTCCATGACGTAGCGAAAAGGCGACCGCCAGTCCGTCCCGCCGGGGAGGGCTTGTTGGGCTTTCAAAGCTTTCATCGTCTCCTTGATGCTTTCGGGACTGATGGTAATCCATTGGGGAGTATCCAGCTTCTCTCCGCTCCGGATGGTAAAGTTGTCGTAGCCGTCGATCATCTTCCATTTACTCGCGATCTCGCTCGCTTTCTGATTTACGAGCCAGGCGGGGCCCGCCCACGGAATGATGAGGATTTGCGAGCCCTGCGGAAGTCCTTGGAGACAATGTTCCAGTTCCTTCTCCATCTGGGACCGGAAAGCCCCCTGCATGGAGCCGCTGTAGTCCAGGAGAAAAGCAATGCGTCTCGCCTGCATTTTCAATCCGAAGAACGGGATGGAGCTCCCTCCCCCGGCCATGGCGGATGCCCCGCCAACCGATGGACCGAACCCCACTCCCACGCCTCCGGCACCCACTGCCTTCGAGGCTGCCACGGGATTGCTCGTGGGCATTGACGGCATGTCGGGCAGCGCCACTTTAGCCATGCCGGTGGTGACGATCCGCTTTACCGGTGGCGGCGCGCTCATGCTGTTCTGCTTCTTGGCCATCTGCACTTTGTGCTCGATGGCGCGCTGGCTCGGGTTCGGCGATGGCGGGCCGCCGTGGAAAGTGAGCTTCCGTTTTGCCGTGATCGTCTGCACCACGTAATACGCCGCTCCCAAGCCGAACAGCAGGTGCACCACGATGCTGATCACCAGGAATTTTCCGCCCAAACGCCTTTTGGCCCCTTTTATCGGGGCCGGAGAGGATGCCGCTGGGGCTTTGGGGTATTCAGTAGTGTTCATGCAGGAATGCCGGCTGGGGTGAATGGAATGCTAGGGGTATTCAAACTCCTACCTTGTTCATCTTGCATTTTCAACCCTGCATTCTCCGGTTCACCGTGGCTGCGCCGCGAGATAGGCCATGAGTTTTTCGGCGGGAATTTTTTCAGGAAGCAACGCGAAAAGCGAAGGCTGCCATGGATCGAGAGTGAAAGTGATGCGGTCGGACTGTCCGAGATATTTCAGCGTGCGCAGGTCGTAAACATGCGCCGGTTTGCCAAGCGTGGCCACCAGGTCGATTGCTGTTTCCAAGCTTTCATTCCCACCCTGCTGCTTCAAGTCCTCGCCCATGTGGTAATCAACATTCCGCTCAAATGCCACGAGCCGTGCCGCGCCAAGTTTATAGCGACGGACGCGCGTCCGTGATTCCGGCGTCACTATGATCTCCGGTTTCAGTTGCGGCATGGCACCGGAAATCCATTTCGCAAAACTCATATCCGGCTGGCCCGCAAGTCGCGATGCAGGATAAGCCGCCACGTCGCCATGAAACTCCACTGCATCCCTCGTCCCCGGCAAGGTAGCAAATACGCCTTCCCTTGCGGGCAGCTTCCGATCTCGCAGCTTTCCATGCCCGTCGAATACCCCGGGTGTCCCGTCCGAAAATACGGTGAATATCAAGTCGCCGGTCAGTCTGCGGACTCTTTCATCCACATTGTCGGAAAGCGCAGGCGAATCCGGCAGCACCAGCGCAAGAAGATGGTCGCGTTTCACCGCATCATTTTCCATTTCCGCCTCGGAGACAAATCGCGGTGAATACCCGATGTCCTGCAACGCTTTCAACCAACCGTCGCGTACCCGCATCTGGCGGTTGTGTTTTGACTCGTAGCTGGAAAACCGGCGCACCCATGTGGAACCGTCCACGGTCGATTCGAGCAGCCAGTCCACCTGGATGCTCGTCTGCGAGTAAAGGATCGAGATGGGATCATAAATACGCCCCGCACGGAGAAAAAGCCGCGCAAGGGGTGACGTCATTTCCGCGAGCACCGGCGCAAGCGCCCTCGCCTTCGGTGTGAGCGCGTAGTCGTCGCTCTTCCAGTCAATACAATCCTCACTCCACCAGACGATGCAGCCGCTATCCCCCTCCAGCAGCAGATGCCAGAGCCGCCTGCGCGCATGGTTTGCATCGCTCTCACCCACGGTGGTGATCACCGGCTTTCCCGGCATGAACGAACCGAGAATCTCGCGCGCGTTGCCGATGTCGTACGGCTCCACCCAATCCAGCACGCGCGACAGCCGCCACAAATCGTAACCGCCGAATGCGCTTGGCGCCTGCGTTCCCTCGATACCCACGGGCGTGCGCGGGTCGATTTCGTGCGCCGCCTTGCGGATGCCGTCGAGCGCACCCGCGAGTGAGATGTCCATGAACGTGCGGAAATCGCACCACGGTGAAAAATTCCAGCATGACGGGGCCTTGCGCGCCTCCGCGGGATCGAACTTCAGCCGCTCCAACGCCTGCCAGTCCGGCTTGCCCTGCG
>Ga0268264_10000695_pt1 | contig 39117 bp, 40 predicted proteins | sample KBSSwiS32_FD_190357 | JGI IMG/M metagenome (GOLD analysis project Ga0268264, IMG submission 190357) | Switchgrass rhizosphere microbial communities from Kellogg Biological Station, Michigan, USA - KBS Switchgrass S3-2 (SPAdes) (version 2) | ecosystem: Host-associated > Plants > Roots >...
TGCGGCGGCGAAGGAGGAGAAGACGACACGATATGACCCGCCCACCATACCGGGTCCGGCGCCTCGGTGTGGGCCGGGTTCGCCAGTGGGACGATACGGGGGTGAAGACCCGTATCCAGTGCCCGTGCGGCCAGACCATCGTCGGGAAGGACGAGGACGACCTCGTCGAGCTGACCAACGCGCACGTCAAGGAGCAGCACGACGGCCGGACCTACGACCGCGAGATGATCCTGATGATGGCTACCTGAAAACCCCCGCGAGCTTCGGCCCCAGCTCGATACCCCCGCGAGCTTCGACCCCCAGTCCGTGGCGACGCTCGCTGCGCTCGCCGGCGCCTGGCTCGCTGGCGCTCGCTTCGGCGCAGTCGCCACGGCCCGGAGGCCGATCGCGGGGCGCGCGGGCTTCGCCCGCAAAGACCGGGTCGCTTCGCTCCCACCGCTCCAAGTGCGGGTGAGGCAGGTGAGTGCCTTCCTGCCAGTCGCGCACAGAGCCGCACCTGCGTGCCGGACCTCACCCGACCACCTGCCAGTGGATGGGAGCGCAGCGACCCGGTTCTTCCGAGCGCAGCGAGGCGCCCCGCGATCGGCCTGGTGGCCCCGACGACTCCCGCCGCGCGAGCGCAGCGAGCAGCGGCGGGAATGTGAGCGCAGCGAACGTCGTCGGGGACATCCAGGCCGAAGCTCGCGGGGGTATCCAACACCGTGTTGGTCCTGCCCGTGACCGGCAAGCAAGAGCCCTCGACCACTGACTCCTACGGGACCAGCTCTCGCAGGATCTCGTCTGCCGGCCCGCTCCGGGCCTGTCGGTACCCCGCGCCCGCCCACAGGTTGACGTGCTCGGGGTCAGCGACGGCCGCTGCCGCGCGGCGGATCGGGCTGGTCAGGTGGTGCAGGGCCGGGTAGCCGAGCGGGCCCTTGCCGTCGTACGCCGCGAGGAAGGCGTTCATGACCCCGCCGGCCGGACGGCCGCTGAAGGCCGTGGTGCTCAGCTGCGGCCCGCGATCGCTGCCGCTGAGGCCCGCGCGGTGCCCGGCGTTGGTCCCTGCCTCGTCGGCGAGCAGCAGCAGAGTGCCGACCGCCACGGCCTGGGCGCCGGCTTCGAGCGCGGCGCGCACGTCCGCGCTGCTGCCCACGCCACCAGCGGCGAGGAGCGGCAGGTCGGTTGTCGCGCGCACCGCCCGGACCAGCTCCGGTAGCCGGGTGCGCGGCACCGGGCGCTGCGGTGTGAAGGTGCCGGAGTGCCCGCCCCCGTCGGCCGACTGCACCGCGAGCGCGTCCATCCCGGCCTCGGCCGCGAGCCGCGCCTCGGCGGGCGAGGTCACCGTCTGCACCAGCACACACCCGGCCCCCCGGAGCGCGGCGAGCCCGGCGGCGTCGGGCAGCCCGAAGGTGAACGACACCACCGGCGGCCCCGCATCGACCAGGACCTCGATCTTCCCGTGCCAGTGGTCGTCGTCCTCCACCGGATCGACGGGCAGCTCGACGCCGTAGCGCTCCGCCAGTGGCAGGAGCTGCTCGCGATAGGTGGCGTAGGCCGCGGGGTCGACCGGCACCGGGTTGGGCGAGAACAGGTTCACCCCGAACCGGTCGGTCGTCGCCCGGACCTCGCCCACCTCGGCGGCCAGCGCCTCAGGCGTCTTGTAGCCACCCGCCAGGAACCCCGAGGACCCGGCCGCCGCGGCCGCCAGCACCAACGCCGGCGTCGTCGGCCCGCCGGCCATCGGCGCGGCCAGCACCGGGAGCTCGCTCCCGAGCAGCTCGAGCAGGTCGTGCGCCACGTCCATAGCCTGACACCATGGCTCGCCTGCTGCTCGTCCACCACTCCCCCACCGCGTCGGTCCGCGCGCTGACCGACGCGGTCGTCGCGGGCGCCCACGACGACGCGATCGACCAGGTCGAGGTCGTCGTGCGGCCCGCCCTCGAGGCGACGGTCGACGACGTGCTGGCGGCCGACGGCTACCTGCTCGGGACGACGGCCAACTTCGGCTACATGAGCGGTGCGCTCAAGCACTTCTTCGACTCGACGTTCCTGGCCATCGGGGGGTCGCTGGCCGACGACGGCTCCGCAGCCAACGCGACGGCGGGAGGCCGGAAGCCGTTCGGGCTCTACGTGCACGGGCGCTACGACACCACCGGCGCCGTCCGGTCCGTGCTGTCGATCGTGCAGGCGCTGCCGTGGCGGCAGGCAGCGGAGGTGCTCGCGGTGCTGGGCGAGGTGACGGACGCCGACCGCGACGCGGCCTACGAGCTGGGCGCGACGCTGGCGGCCCTGGTGGCGGACTGAGGGCGCCGCCCAGCGCCTCGGTAGGCTCGGGTGGGTTTCGCGAGGGGAGATCATGGTGCAGGGCCTGCAGGGCCGCGTCGTGCGATTGGCCGGCCTCCTGGCGTCGGGCCTCCTGGTCCTCAGCGCATGCGGCGGCACGGACGTGGCCGGCAACGTCGACCCCGACCAGGTCGACACGGTCGCGGCCCCGCAGGTCGGCGCCTGCCGCAACCTCACCCCCCAAGACCTCGACCAGCCGACCAACGCGACCAAGACCGTCGACTGCACGAAGAAGCACACCGCGGAGACCTACGAGGTCGGCGAGTTCCCCGACGAGCTGACGGACGCGGGCTACGACTCCGACAAGCTGAGCGCCTACGCCTACCAGACGTGCTCGGCGAAGTTCCAGGAGTTCCTCGGCGCCGACGAGAGCACCGTGATGCGCACCATCGTCAGCTGGGTCTGGTTCCGTCCCTCGCAGAAGGCGTGGGACAAGGGCGCCCGCTGGCTGCGCTGCGACGTGGTGGGCGGCGCTGCGGAGAGCAAGTCCTTGGTCACCCTCCCCACCACCGCCTCCGGGCTGCTCGCTCACGGTGCGACCAGCGACGACTGGATGGTCTGCGTCAACGGCGCCTCGGTGCAGAGCGCACCCAAGATCCCGTGCAGCGAGAAGCACAACTGGCGCGCGGTCACCACGATCAAGGTGGGGGCACCGGACGACCCCTACCCGGGCGACGACGCGGTCGAGAAGACGACGCGCGACTACTGCTCGCAGTCGGTGGGCGCGTGGCTGGGCTACCCGAAGGACTACGACTTCGGCTACACGTGGTTCCACGAGAGCGAGTGGAAGGCCGGCAACCGCAGGTCGGTCTGCTGGGCGGCGACCACCGCATGAGGCGGGCCCTGCTCGCGGTGCGCGTACCGGTGCTCCTCATGCTCGTCCTCACCGGATGCTCCTCCGACGACAGTGGAAGCCCGGCCGCGGGGCGGCCACCCAGCTCAACGGCGACCGCCGGATCCAGCGCATCCGCCAGCGCATCCGCCAGCCCGACCACCGCGCCGCCACCGCCTCCGCCTCCCACGGTCGGCGCCTGCTACCGCTTGTCCTACGCCGAAGCCGTCGCGCCCACCAACGACGACGGTCCGGTCCCCTGCACCAAGCCGCACACCACGCAGACCTTTGCCGTCGGCACGCTCCAGCTGGTGACCAACGGGCACCTGCTGGCGGTCGACTCCGACGCCGTCCGCGAACAGGTCGCACAGGCCTGCCCGGCCAAGCTCGCGTCGTACGTCGGCGCGACCGAGACGCAGCTGCGGCTCTCCCTGCTGCGGCCGGTGTGGTTCACACCGACGATCGAGCAGTCCGACGCCGGCGCGGCGTGGTTCCGCTGCGACGTCGTCGCCGTGACCGGCGACAAACAGGTCGCCAAGATCGACCACGACCTGGCCGGCGCGTTCAAGAAGCCAGCCGACCGCGGCGAGCTCGCGCTCTGCGGCACCGCACAGCCCGGCACCGCCGCGTTCAGCCGGGTGCTGTGCGGGGCCGAGCACAGCTGGAAGGCGATCTCGGTCATCGACCTCTCGCACAAGTCGTCCGACGGCGGCTATCCCGGCGTCGCCAAGGTCAAGGACGCCGGCCACGACGTCTGCGCCGAGGCCGCTCGAGCGATCGCGTCCGATGCGCTCGACTACGAGTGGGGCTACGAGTGGCCGACCAAGGACCAGTGGCAGGCCGGCCAGACCTACGGGCGCTGCTGGTCACCGGACCCGCCGTGACTCGCTGATCACTACCGTTGCCGCATGAGCTGGACCGAGAAGGACCTTCCCGATCTCACTGGCACGACGGCTGTGGTCACGGGCGCCAACTCGGGGATCGGCTTCCACACCGCCAAGCACCTCGCCGCGCACGGTGCCCACGTCGTGCTGGCCTGCCGCAACACCGAGGCCGCCCGCGCCGCGGCCGCCAGGATCAGCGGCTCGACCCAGGTCGCCGAGCTCGACCTCGCCTCGCTCGAGTCCGTACGCCGCTACGCCGAGTCAGTCAGCGGACCGGTCGACCTGCTGGTCAACAACGCCGGCGTGATGACACCGCCCCGCTATCGGGAGACCGCCGACGGCTTCGAGCTGCAGTACGGCACCAACCACCTCGGCCACGTCGCACTCACCGCTCGGCTGCTACCCCGGCTGCTCGAGGCCACGGCGCCCCGCGTCGTCGCGGTTGCCTCGATCGCGCATCACGGAGGCAACGACTCGGTGCTCGAGGGCAACCCCGAGGCCACCTACAAGCCGGAGCCCGCCTACGGCAACACCAAGCTCGCCAACCTCCTCTTCGCGCGCGAGCTCCAGCGCCGCGCGGCCGCGGCCGGGTCGAAGCTGACCACGACCGCCGCGCATCCCGGCGTCGCCGCCACCAACCTGGTCTCGAGCCGCGACGGCCTCGGCGCGAGCGCGCCCATCCGTTGGACGGCACCGATCTGGACCAAGATCATCTTCCAGTCCGCCCTGGCCGGCGCCCGCCCGGTGCTCTACGCCGCCACGGTGGCCGAGCCGGGCTCCTACAGCGGATCGACGCGGTTCGGCGAGTGGCGCGGCCCGGTGGGCCCGGCGAAGCTGAGCCGCTGGGCCCAGGACGTCGAGCTCGCCGCGAAGCTGTGGGACCTCAGCCTGGAGCAGGCGGGCGTCACCTTCGACCTGTGAGCGCGACGCTCAGCTCCTCGAGCAGCACCCGGGCGGCGGTGGGGAGCTGGTCCGCGCGCCGGACCAGGCTCAGCCGGGCCGTCTCCGTCGCGTCGGCAACGACGCGGGCAACCACCCCGACCGCACCGACGGCCATCGACTCGCTCAGCAGCGCGATCCCGGCGCCCCGGGCCGCGAGGCCGAGCAGCGTGTCCGGGGAGCTGGCCTCCAGGTCGACCCGGTCATCGACGCCCGCCGCCCCCCGAGAGAGGTCGACGGCGGCCCGGATCCCGGTGCCCCGGTTGAGACAGAGCAGCGGCTGGCCGGCCAGGTCCGCCCAGCGGACCGTCCGGCGCCGGGCCAGTGGGTGCCCTCCTGCGACCACCGCGGCCACCGGCTCGTCGACGACGGTGGTCTCCTCGAGGCCGTCGTGGAGCTCGCCTGCCCACCCGACGAGCGCCAGGTCGAGGTCGCCGGTCAGCACCTGGCGCTGGAGCACGTCGGAGTCGTCCTCGACCAGCGCCAGCTCCACGCCCGGGTGGGCGAGGCGGAAGCCGGCGACCGCGTCGAGGAACGGAGGGATTGAGCAGCCCCGGATCATGCCGAGCCGCACCCGGCCCCGCACGAGGTCGGAGAGCTCGTCGGTCACCTCAGCGAGCCGGGCGACCCCGGCCAGCACGGACCGGGCGATCGGCAGCACCGCCTCGCCCGCCGCGGTCAGCCTGAGGGTCCGCGGCCCGCGATCGAGCAGCCGCTGCCCGAGCTCCTGCTCCAGCTTGGCAACCTGGGCGCTCACTCCGGACTGGCTGACGTGCGCCCGTTCGGCCGCGGCGGTGAAGGACCCCTCGTCGACCACCGCCACCAGGTAGCGCAGCTGATGGAGTTCCATGACCACTGATGCTAGCAACTAGTAGAACCATCTGTTTGAGTTCTGCCAGCGAGGATCGCACAGTGGAGGCATGACCACTCCACTCGAGCTCGCGGAGACCTACTTCTCCGCCTGGCAGGACCAGGACGCCGACCGGCTGCGGTCGATCCTCTCCGACGACGTCACGTTCGAGGGCCCGCTCGCCACGATCGACAACGCCGAGGAGGCCGTCGAGGGACTGATGGGGCTAGCCGCGGCCACCACCGACCTGCAGGTGCGCAGACGTCTCGCCGACGGCGACGACGTGATCACCTGGTTCGAGATCACCACCGAGGACGCCGGTCCGCTGCCGACCGCCAACTGGAGCCACGTCGAGAACGGTCGGATCACCGCCATCCGGGTCGCATTCGACCCGCGTCCCCTGCTCGGCTGAGCCCCTCCTCGGCTGAGCGGTGGGGCGGTCAGCTCACCCGAACAGTTGGGCCGCCATCTTCTCGATCAGCTTCTCCAGCCCCCGGATCGGCCGGACCATCACGATGAACTCGACGAGCCGCCCCGCGTCGTCCCACTGCAGCATGTCGATGCCGTGCACCGCGAGCCCGTCGAGCTCCGCCTCGAACTCCAGCACGGCGTTGCGCTCGGCGTACCACTGCCGCTTGTAGACCAGGCTCGGACCGAGGACGACGACCGCGGCCGAGAGGTACGCCGTGGTGAGCTCCTTGCCCGCCTGGTCACCGTGCACGGCCGGCGAGCGGAAGACGACGTCGTCGGCGAGCAGGTCGGCAAGGCCGGCCGGGTCGCGGGACTCGGCGATCGCGTGCCATGCGGCGACGGGTGCGGGAAGGTCCATCAGAAGCCCAGCTTTCTCAGCTGTCGGGGGTCGCGCTGCCAGTCCTTGGCGATCTTCACGTGCAGGTCGAGGTAGACCGGCGTGCCGAGGAGCGCCTCGATCGACTTCCGCGCCCGCATGCCGACGTCCTTGAGCCGGGCGCCCTTGTGGCCGATGACGATGCCCTTCTGGGAGTCGCGCTCGACGTAGAGGTTGGCGTGGATATCGAGCAGCGGCCGGTCCGCCGGGCGGTCCTCGCGCGGGCGCATCTCCTCGACGACCACCGCGATCGAGTGCGGCAGCTCGTCGCGTACGCCGTCGAGCGCTGCCTCGCGGATCAGCTCGGCGACCAGGATCTCCTCCGGGGCGTCGGTGAGCTCGCCGTCGGGGTAGAGCTGCGGTCCCTCAGGGAGCAGCCCGAGCAGCAGGTCGGCCAGCAGCTGCACCTGGTCGCCTGCCACGGCCGACACGGGCACGATCTCGGCCCACTCGGTGCCGGTCTCCTCACCGAGTCGGGCGATGTCGAGCAGGTGCTCGCCGATCCGCTCCGGCGAGGCGAGGTCGGTCTTCGTCGCGACCGCGACCTTGGTGGTCCGCTTCACCTTCGACATCTCGGTGACGATGAACCGGTCGCCGGGGCCGATCTTCTCGTTGCTGGGGAAGCACACGGCGACCACGTCGACCTCGGCCCAGGTGGTGCGGACCAGGTCGTTGAGCCGCTCCCCCAGCAGGGTCCGCGGCCGGTGCAGGCCCGGGGTGTCCACCAGCACCAGCTGCCCGTCGGGACGGTGCACGATGCCGCGCACCACGGTCCGCGTGGTCTGCGGCTTGTCGGAGGTGATCACCACCTTCTGGCCGACCAATGCGTTGGTGAGCGTCGACTTGCCGGCGTTGGGCCGGCCCACGAAGGAGGCGAAACCGGACCGGAAGGTGTCGGTCATGAGCGGGCCCCGTCGTGCTGGGCGTCGTCGTACTGTGCCCAGATCTGCTCGTCGGAGAGCCCCTGCGCCTTGCCGGCCCGCCAGATCGGCCCAGGGTCGACCGCCCGGGGCTGTCGCGAGGCCGCGGCGCGCCAGTAGCCCATCACGTCGTAGGCCGAGGACGGCAGCTGCCGTTCGCGCATCAGGTGCCTGCGGATCGACCGCATCTGCGCGGACTCGCCGGCCATCCAGAAGTAGCCCTCGCCGTCGGGCCAGTCGAGCGAGGCCACGACCTCGGCGAGCCGGCTGGTCTCGGCCGGCGCCTCCAGCCAGGTGACGTCGGCGGACTCGGGGAGGTAGCCGGGCAGCGCGTCGGCGACCTCGGCCCAGATCCGGGTCGGCAGGGCGGTGGTCTCCGCGATCCGGGCCATCGCCGGCAGCCCGGTGAGGTCGCCGACCAGCAGCAGCCACCCGGCGCCCGGCGGCGGGTCGAACGACCCCTTCGGCTCGGTGATCGTCACCTCCGAGCCGACGCAGTCGTCGCGGACCACCCACTCGGTGACCAGTCCGACCTCGTGCAGCACCACATCGAGGACCAGCGTCCCGGCGGCGTAGGCGCGCACCGTGTAGTAGCGGCTCTGGAACTGCCCGGGCACGACCAGCCCCACCCACTCGTCCGGGATCCCCGTGGATGCGAACGACCGGTCCACCGAGAGCGTGAGCCGAACCAGGTGCGGCGACAGCCCCTCCCGCTGCTCGACGCGCGCGGCGTACTGGCTGGCCCGGGTGCTCACCGGGCCCACGCTAGTCGTCCACCCACCACGATTCGTCTGCGGTCCCCGCGCTCGAAGTACAGGTCGGACCGCAGACGAATCGCTCAGACGCCGCCTCAGATGCCGAAGGTGTGCCGCAGCGGGTAGCCGCTCTCGCCGTTCTCGTCGGTCTTGGTCGCGAGCACGTGGTGCAGCTGGATCTCGTTGCGCTCGAAGGCGATCCGCGACCCGGCCATGTAGAGGCCCCAGACTCTGGCCGTCCCGACGCCGACCTCCTCGACGCAGGCGTCCCAGTTGTCGGCGAGGTTCTTGCACCAGCCGGCCAGGGTCTTGGCGTAGTGGACCCGGAAGTTCTCCTCGTGCTGCACCTCGAGGCCGGCGTTCTGCGCCTCGGTGATGATCTTGCCGCTGCCGATCAGCTCACCGTCGGGGAACACGTAGCGGTCGAGGAACTGGCCGGTCTCGCGCCAGACGTTGTCGTGACGGGTGATGCAGTGGTTGAGGAGCCGGCCCTGGGGACGCAGGTGGTCGCGGATGAAGCCGAAGTAGGCGGGGTAGTTCTTCACCCCGATGTGCTCGGTGAGGCCGATCGAGGAGATCGCGTCGAAGCCGGTCTCCTCGACGTGGCGGTAGTCCATGTGCCGGACCTCGGCGAGGTGGTCGAGCCCCTCCTCCTTGATCTTCTCCATCGCCCACGACGCCTGCTCGCGGGAGAGGGTCACGCCGATCGCCTTGACGCCGTACTCGCGGGCCGCGTGGCGCACCATGCCGCCCCAGCCGCAGCCGAGGTCGAGGAGCCGCTGGCCCTCCTGGAGGTCGAGCTTGCGGGCGACCAGGTCGTACTTGTTGAACTGCGCCTCCTCCAGCGTCGCATCCTCTCTCGGGAAGACCGCGCAGGTGTAGGTCATGGAGGGGCCGAGGACGTACTCGTAGAAGGTGTTGGAGACGTCGTAGTGGTGGTGGATCGCCTCGGCGTCGCGGCCCAGCGAGTGCCGCAGCCCCTCGAAGGTGCGACGCAGCCGCGAGGGCGCCTCCTGCGGCGGCGGCGCTGGCGGGCGGAGGTGGGAGATGCCCAGCGAGCGGAGCAGGTTGAGGGCCTCGACCGGGTTGGGCCGGCGGAACGACAGCCTGCTCGCGATCAGCTTGAACGCCTCGTAGGGGTCGCCCTCCGGCGCGCCGAGCACCTCGAGGTCACCGGCGACGTAGGCGCGGCCGAAGCCGAGGTCGCCCGGGGCGGTGAGGATGTAGTTGAGGCCGCGCTCGGTGGCCAGGTGGATGCCGTACGGCGAGTCCTCGGGCCCGGCGGAGCTGCCGTCGTAGGCGGTGAACCGCAGGGGCAGCGGCTCCTTGAGCATCGAGTTGAGCGCGTCGGCGATGGACAGCTTGGTGAGGGTTGGCCGGAGAGTGGACATGCTCATCGGTCGCGTACCGCCTTGTCGTAGAGGCTGAGGAATCGGTCATCGGGGTCGTAGCGCTGCTTGACGGCCGCCAGGTGCTCGCCGTCGTACAGCCTGTCAAAAGTCTCGCGGTCGTAGAAGGCCTCGGAGTAGAGCGACTTGTGGCCGCCGAGCTCGGCGACCTTGGCCTCGATCGCGCGGTTGAGCGGCGCCTCGGGGGCGTCGGCTCCGACGTGCACGGTGCCCCAGAAGCCGACGTTGACGTAGGTCGTGCCGGGGTGGAGCGGGTAGGTCGGCCACTGTGCTCCGGTGCTGGTGCCGGGGCTGACCAGCGGGCACAGCCAGACCGGCCGCATGCCCACCTCGGCGTCGAACCAGGCCAGGAACTCCTCGAGCCGCTCGACGGGGATCTCGACGTCCTGGACCACCTGCTCGCGCTGCGGACGGCCCTTGCGGCGGTCGAGCCAGTCCATGAAGCCGGTGCGGTGGTTGAGGCCGATCAGGTGGTGGTAGACGTCGCTGCGCCGCCAGCGCCGGGGCCAGAGCCGCCGGACGGTGGGGTTCTGGACGCCGAACGCACCCGAGCACCAGAACCAGTCGGTGTCCCAGCGCCACAGGTAGTCATACATCGTCAGCAGGTCGCGGCCCAGCCCCGACGAGCCGAGCTCCTGGATCGAGCGGTAGTAGACCTGCTGCCCGGTGTAGTCACTGGTGGCGGTCTGCTTCGGCTGCCCGTCGATGGCGCCCTCGTCGGTCACGTCGGTGCTCAGCCAGCGGGCCAGGGTGAGGTAGTACTCCCCCGGCTCGAACGCCACCCCGTCGAGCCCGTCGACCTGCAGCCCGTCGTAGACCCGGGTGTCGACGATCTCCGCGACGCTCTTGGCCAGCAGGCCCGCATCGTCGAAGCGCACGTGGCGCAGCTCGACCCGGTCCGGCACCCGCTCGAGCTTGATGCACAGCCGGGTCGCGTAGCCCAGCGAGCCGTAGGAGTTGGGGAAGGTGTCGAACAGGTCGTCGCCCGGCCGGGTGGTCACGACCTCACCGGCGCCGGTGAAGACGTCCATCTCCACGACCGACTCGTGCGGGAGGCCGCTGCGGAAGCTGGTCGACTCGATCCCGAGGCCGGTCACCGCACCGCCGAGCGTGATGGTCTTGAGCTGGGGTACGACGTAGGGGATCAGCCCGTGCGGGAGGGTTGCGTCGACGAGGTGCTCATAGGTGCACATGCCCTGCACCTGCGCCGTCTGGCCGGCCACGTCGACCTCGATGACGCCGTCGAGCCCGCTGACGTCCAGCCCTGGTGCGGCGTTCCTGGCACGCGGCCGGAACAGGTTGGAGGTCTTCTTCGCCAGCCGCACCGGGGCGCCGGCCGGGATGGCGTCGTAGGAGGCCCGGAGCCGGGCCACCGCAGCTTCATGGCGCGCCCAAGCGCTCCCCTCACTCACCCGGCGCACGTTACTCCTGGCGCGTGTCGGCTGCGTTTCGGGTGTGGCGGGCTGTCTCGGTGCTCCCTGTTCCTGCGTGCCGGTGCCGCGCGGGCACCACACGAGACCCACAGGCATCCTGGGCACCAGCGTTCGGGCAGTTCCTGCACTTCTCGGGTGTTGCAACGCCCCAGAAGTGCAGGGATCCCAGGTGAACCTGGGATCCCGACAACCCCACACCTGGAGCTGAAGCCGGGGAAACGAGAGATCAGGTGGTCGTCGAGCTCGAGATGCTCCCGCGCGGGTCACCGACGTGCACGACCACACCAGCCCCGCTGAAGTCACGCAGCACATCCAGGTCGAGCGGCGAGACCCGCTCGCCGTCGCTGAGCACCACGGCAGCCTCGAGACCACGCGACCCGGACGACACCGCCATCGCGACACAGACGCCGAGCGCGGAGACCTGCAGCGAAGGCAGCGCGACGGTCGCGGCGGCGTAGGTGCGCCCATCGGAGTCCCGGACGGCGGCGCCCTCCCGACCGCCGGTGCGGGCCCGGGTGGCGCGGGCCAGGGTCGCCAGCTTCCGGTCCTCGGCCGAGAGAGGTGGGGCGGGCTCAGTCACGCGCATGCTCCTTGGTGGTCACCTCGGGCGACTCGTCTGGGTCGGGTTCGACCCGGGCGATCCGGACGGTGTCGATCTTGTTGCGCCGGCCGGCGGTCTCCTCGGCGGTGAAGCGGAGCCCGTGCGCGACCACCTGGGAGCCCGGGATCGGGACCAGGCCCAGATGCTTGGCCATCAGCCCGCCCACGGAGTCGACGTCGTCCTCCTCGACATCGAAGCCGAAGAGCTCGTCGAGGTCGTCGATCGGGTAGCGCGAGGAGACCCGGACCGACCCGTCCTCGAGGGTCTCGGGCTCGACCTCGTCGTCGTCGTACTCATCGGTGATCTCGCCGACGATCTCCTCGAGTAGGTCCTCGATCGTGACCAGCCCGGCGGTGCCGCCGTACTCGTCGACGACGATGCCGATGTGCTGGCGCCGGGCCTGCATCTCGCTGAGCAGCGCGTCGATCGGCTTGGACTCCGGGATCCAGTACGTCGGCCTCATGACCGAGTCGATGCGCTGGGTGAACTCCGCGTCCGGGGCCTCGAAGTCGCGGCGGACGATGTCCTTGAGGTAGGCGATGCCGACGACGTGGTCGAGGTCGTCGTCGATGACCGGCAGCCGCGAGAACCCCGAGCGCAGGAACAGCGACAGGGTCTGCCGGAGGTTCTTGTAGCGCTCGATGAAGATGACGTCGTTGCGCGGCACCATCACCTCGCGCACCGTGGTGTCGCCCAGGTCGAAGACGGAGTGGATCATCTTGCGCTCGCTCGCCTCGATGACCGCGGAGGCCTCGGCGATGTCGACGAGCTCGCGCAGCTCGGTCTCGGTCGAGAACGGTCCCTCGCGGAAGCCCTTGCCCGGGGTGAGCGCGTTGCCGAGCAGGATGAGCAGCCGCGGCAGCGGGCCGAGCACGCTGGTGACCCGGATCAACGGGGCCGCCGACCAGAGCGCGACCCGTTCGTCGTGCTGCCGGCCCAGGGTCCGCGGCGCGACCCCGATCACCACGAAGGACACGACCAGCATCACGCCGATCGTGGTCAGCGCCGCGGGCCACCACGACCCGTCGAACGCGGTCATCACCTCGCGGGTGACCAGCACGATCGCGGAGATCTCGCAGAGCAACCGAAGCAGGATCGCGGTGTTGAGGTACGGCGCGCGGTCGGCCAGCATCGTGACCAGCCGGCGGGAGCCCGGACGGCCCTGTGCCAGCAGCTCCTCCGCACGCGCCCGCGAGAACGACGTGAGGGCCGCGTCGGCCGCGGAGAACAGGCCGGCCAGCACCACGAGGGCGGCGGCCAGGACGATGATCATCGGCGGGTCAACGAGGACCGGTCCGCCACGCGTCCAGCAGCTCGTCCTGCAGCCCGAACATCTCCGCGTGCTCGTCGGGCTCCGCATGGTCGTAGCCGAGCAGGTGGAGGATGCCGTGCACGGTGAGGAGCTCGAGCTCGGCGTCGGTCGAGTGCCCCGCGGTGACCGCCTGCCGCTCGGCGACCGCCGGGCACAGCATCAGGTCGCCGAGGATGCCTTCCTCTGGATCCTCGTTGACCAGTCCGGGCCGCAGCTCGTCCATCGGGAAGGCCAGGACGTCGGTCGGCCCCTCGCCCTCCATCCACTTCTCGTTGAGCCCGGTCATGGTGTCCTCGTCGACCGCCTTGATGCACAGCTCGGCCAGCGGGTGCACGCGCATCCGGTCCAGCACGAACCGGCTCAGTCCGACGAGCCGGTCGACGTCCAGCGCCGCGCCGGACTCGTTGAGCACCTCGATGCTCATGGCTGGGTGCCCATCAGCGACCGGTCGTCCGGGGACCGCGCTGCTCGCGGGGCTGGTTCTCCTGGGCGGCGTCGAACTCGTCGTAGGCCGCCACGATCTTGCCGACGAGCCGGTGCCGCACCACGTCGTGGGCGGTGAGCCGGCAGAAGCTGATGTCCTCGACCTCGTCGAGGATCTCCTCCACCACCCGGAGCCCCGACTTGGTGCCGCTGGGCAGGTCGACCTGGGTGACGTCTCCGGTGACCACGATCTTGGAGCCGAAGCCCAGCCGGGTCAGGAACATCTTCATCTGCTCGGGCGAGGTGTTCTGCGCCTCGTCGAGGATGATGAACGCGTCGTTGAGCGAGCGACCGCGCATGTAGGCGAGCGGCGCGACCTCGATGGTGCCGGAGGCCAGCAGCTTCGGGATCGACTCGGGGTCGATCATGTCGTGCAGCGCGTCGTAGAGCGGCCGCAGGTAGGGGTCGATCTTCTCGCTGAGGGTGCCGGGCAGGAAGCCGAGCCGCTCACCGGCCTCGACCGCGGGCCGGGTGAGGATGATCCGGTTGACGGCCTTCGACTGCAGCGCCTGAACGGCCTTGGCCATCGCGAGGTAGGTCTTGCCGGTGCCGGCCGGGCCGATGCCGAAGGTGATCGTGTGCTTGTCGATGGAGTCGACGTAGCGCTTCTGGTTGAGCGTCTTGGGCCGGATCGAGCGGCCGCGGTTGCTCAGGATGTTGAGGCTGAGCACGTCGGCGGGACGCTCGGTCGTCTCGGCGCGGAGCATCGCGAGCACCCGCTCGACGGTCTCGCCGGTCACGCCCTGGCCGGTGCGGATGATCGCGACCAGCTCGTCGAGGAGCCGCTCGGCGAGCGCGATCTCCGAGGGCTGGCCGGACAGGGTGATCCGGTTGCCGCGGACGTGGATGTCGGCGTCGAAGGCCTGCTCGATGAGACCGAGGTGCTCGTCGCCGGGCCCGAGGAGGCTGACCATGTTGATGCTGTTGGGGACCACGACGGTGTGCTTGGCCATGGGCGCGGTCGTCGTCTCGGCATCGGTGCTGGAGTCAGTCATGTGGTGCCCGGGTGGGGCCTCTCTTCAAGGGAATGGAGCCCTTCCATGTTACGGGCTCCGCCGCCGACCTCCCACCGCCTTTGCAGCCGGTTCGCGACGAGCGGAAGTAGGGTCTGCTCATGCCGCCCGTCGATGACGACATCGACTACACCGAGGAGTACGGCGACGAGAACACGCCGCCGTCCTGGTTCCCCGGCGGCCACCTGCCCGCGGACGCGCGCAGGATGGGGCTCACGCACCACGTCCCCGAGGGCGCGCTGCTCGACTTCGCCGGCAAGCTCGACGCCACGAAGCCATGGCACCGGATGGCTGCCTGGCTCCTGCTGGTCGTCTTCGGCCTGCCGGTGGTCTTCGCGGTGCTGCGGCTGGTCGAAGCCCTGCATGGGGGTTGAGGAGCTGCGCAGGCTCGGTCCGAGCTAGCTCGGATCGAAGGCGACCTGCAGCAGGCCCAGGCACATCTCGTCGGTGCTGCCCTCGGCCCAGATGACGTAGCGGTCCTCGCGCTGGGTGGCGAACGCCGGCAGCTTGTCGCGCAGCCACTGCTGGTGCTGGCAGGTGACGCGCACCGTGTCTCCCGCGTCGAGGTGCACCGGGTCGATGGGCTTGGAGCCCTGGTTGTCGAAGTCCCAGATCGGGATCCGCAGCAGTGTCTTGGCCCGGTCGGTGTCCGGGTTGGACTCGATGGTGATCTGGCGGCCGAGCAGGTGCATGTGGCCGGCGACACCCAGGATGGTCATGCCACGGCTGATCGTGCGCGTGCACGACGTGGTCTCGCTCGGCACGACGTCGGTGCCACAGAGCAGGTGCAGCAGAGTGTTGGTGTTGGCCGCCCCACCGAAGCGGTTCTCCGCGTCGCGCATGGCCGCGTCGCGGTCGCACAGCGGGCTGTCACTGTGGTCGGGCCGGCACGGCAGCTCGACCGGGGCCGGCATCAAGAAGGTGTGCAGCTGGGTCAGGTGGGTGCTGCCCGGCATCCACCGCAGCTGGGCCGAGGACCGGTCGGGTGCGGCGCCCTTGAGCAGGTTGTAGTGGACCTGCATCACGATCCGCGACCCGGCCTCGAGCTTGACGCCGTAGCCGTTCCGCGTCTTCGTCTCGTCTCCGCCGGGCGCCCATGCGGCCAGCCAGTTGGCGTCCTCGAGGTCGCCGAACTCCCCGGACAGCCCGGTGCCGCCGAAGCAGGTCCAGCCCGGGTCGGGAGTGCCGGCGTCCTTCGCCTCGGCCTCGGCCACGGAGCTCGCCGGGATCTTGAACAGGATCACGTGGTGCACGACGTTGGGGTTGCCGGGCAGCACGTTGCTGCCGGTGAGCCAGACGTCCTGGAGCACCTGCGGGTCGAGCAGGAAGCACCGGTAGTCGTCGGTGCCGGTGCCGTAGGGAGCCGACGGCGTGTAGCTCTCCGGCATCGTCAGCGTCATCCGCTGCTCGCCGTGCCGAAGCGGCAGCAGCTTGCCCTTCGGGGTGTTGGCCAGCTGTTGCGCCTCGACGGCCGGCGGCACGGTCGGCTTGAGCAGGGTGCCTGGGTCGCCGGCACGGCTGCCCTCGACGCCCGAGCTGCTGCCCAGCCCGAGCGCCAGCACGGCGATGCCGACGATGACCGCTGCCGCGAGGCTGCCGACCAGGACCCGGGCCTGTGCGGGCGTCATCCGGGCGGCCAGGTGAAGGGGCGCCCGGCGAGCAGGTGCAGATGCGTGTGGAAGACCGACTGACCGGCACCAGCGCCGGTGTTGAGGACCAGCCGGTAGTCGTCCTGACCCTCGGCTGCGGCGACCGCCGCTGCCGCGGTGACCAGCTCGGCGGAGGCGGTGGGGTCGCCGGCGGCGAGGTCGGCGGCGTTGGCGTAGTGGTCGCGGGGCACCACCAGCACGTGCGTCGGTGCCTGCGGGTTCACGTCGCGGAACGCGACGGTCCGCTCGGTCACGTGCACGACCTCGGCGTCGACGTCCCCGGCCACGATGCCGCAGAACAGGCAGCCCTCCACGACCACATTCCTCCCTGGCGGCCTCCCTCAGGCCCCGCTCGACATCGTCGCATACGCCTGTCAACCGGAGGGGGCACATAGACGTCAGACTGATGTGACCGCACCGACGCTCATCTCGAGCTCGGGGCAGTTGGAGGTGGACCTGGACGCCGACACCGCCCTGGAGCAGCTCTACGCCGCACACTGGCGTGGGCTGGTGCGGCTGGCTGTCCTCCTGCTCCGCGACCAGGGGGCGGCCGAGGAGGTCACCCAGGACGCCTTCGTCGCCATGCACGGGCACTGGTGGTCCCTGCGCGACCCCGACAAGGCGCTCGCCTACCTGCGCAGGACCGTCGTCAACCGGTCCCGATCGGCCCTGCGGCACCGCGGCGTCGTCGAGCGGTACGCCGCCCGGCAGCGCCCTGCGCTCAACGTTGCCGACCCCGCGGACGCGCCGACCCTGGTCCGCGACCGGCGCAGCGCCGTCCTGGACGCGTTGCGCGCCCTTCCGACGCGGCAGCGCGAGGTGCTGGTGCTGCGCCACTACCTCGACATGTCCGAGGTGGAGATCGCCGAGACGCTGGGCATCAGCCGCGGCTCGGTGAAGGCGCACGCCTCCCGGGGGTCGGCGGCCCTGCGCGCGCTGCTCAGCGACCGACTCCACGAGGGAGAGCTGTGATGGACGACCTGGCCACCCTGTTCAAGGAGGCGGTCGACACCGTCGAGCCCAGGGACCGGCGGGCCGAGCTCCGGGAAGCGGTGACCGTCGCCGGCCGACGCCGCTTTCGCCGCACCGTCACCGGAGGGCTCCTGGCCGCCGCCGCCGTCGTCGTGACCGGTGTCGCTGTCACGATGCACGGCACCGACAACCACCAGGACGTCGGCCCGGTGGGGCCGCCCCGGGCGATCGACCGCAGCCGCGACGACCGGCCGGCGTACGCGCTCTACTACCTCGGCCAGACCCCGCAGGGGCCGCGGCTCTACCGCGAGTTCCGCGCCGGACCGGGACCGGACCCGACGCCCGCCTCCTCGCTGAGCCTGATGCAGGAGCCGCCCGACGACCCCGACTACCAGACGTTGTGGCCCGCCGGCACTTTCTCGGACGCGCAGGTCGTGGACGGCGTCATCGATGTCGAGGTGGCGGACCCGACCAGCGTGGCGCACCGCCTCGAAGGCATGTCCGCAGCCGAAGCGGAGCTCTCGGTCGACCAGGTGATCTTCACCGTGGAGGCGGCCGTCCAGGACGACCTGCCCGTGCAGTTCACCCATGACGGGTCGCCGGTCGCCCAGGTGCTGGGCCGCCCGACGAGCGAGCCCCGGTTCGGCGGTGAGCCGGTGGAGGTCAGGGCCCTGGCGAGCATCAGCGACCCCAGCGAGGGGCGCGTGGTCGAGGGCTACTTCAGCGCCGACGGCGAGGCGAGCTCCTTCGAGGGGGCCGTTCCGTGGGAGCTCCTGGACGCCAACGGCACGGTCGTCAAGCACGACACCGCCCAGACCATCGGCTACGGGGACCGGCTCTACCCGTGGGCCACCGGGCGCATCGACGTCTCGGACCTGGCGCCCGGCGTCTACACGTTCGTCGTCATGACCGCCGACCCGTCGGGAGGAGCCGAGGGGCCCGGACCCATGAAGGACACGCGCACGGTCATCATCAAGTAGGGCAGGACACGGCACGCAGGTCCCACCAGTCCCACCCGTCCCAGCGGAGGATGGCATCCATGACCGCCCGCACCCGCCTCGCCATGGCACTCGCCGTGCTGCCGGTCGCCGTCGCGGGGCTGGGCGGCTGTGGCAACGACGACGAGCCCCGGGCGAACGACCCCAACCACGGCTCGACCCACTCGGGCAAGCCCGGCCACCGGCCGACGTCCCAGCCGGACCCCACCGCGGACCCCAGCACGGACCCGACCGTGGAGCCCACCGACAGCACCGGACCGGCCACGGTCGCCGTACCCCTCTACTTCGTCGGAGCGACCCCGCAGGGACCGCGGCTGTTCCGCGAGTTCCAGCAGGTCGAGGCGGACAACCCGGTCGACGAGGCGCTGGCGGTCCTGGCCGGTGACGCGGCCGACGACCCGGACTACTCCTCCCTGCTTGCCGGGACGACCCTCAAGGCGGGGACCACGGACGAGGACCTGACCGTCCAGGTCTCCGCCGACGCGGCGAGCCGACCCTCCGGGCTGAGTGCCAAGGATGCGAAGCTCGCGGTCCAGCAGGTCGTCTTCACGGTGCAGGGCATCCTGCAGGACCGGGTCCCGATCAGCTTCGTCACTCCGGACGGCGCCAGCACGCCGCTGTTCGGTCTGAGTGCCCCGGAGGGCGGCTTCACGCCCGACGAGGAGGTGCTCGCGCTGGTCAACGTCACCCAGCCGCAGCAGAACTCCCAGCCCGGCGACTCGTTCGTCGCCAGCGGGGTGGCGAACTCCTTCGAGGCGACCGTGCCCTGGGAGATCCTCGACCAGGACGGGAAGAAGGTGCTCGACGGGTTCACGACCGCCGAGGGCTGGGGCGACCACCTCTACCCGTGGCAGGCGCAGGTGGACGCGAGCTCGCTGGCCCCTGGCACCTACACCTTCGTCGCGAAGACCGACGACCCCTCCGGGGGCGAGGGCGGCGGACCCACCGAGGACACCAAGACCTTCACCCTCAGCTGAGGGCCGGTCTCGTAGGTTCGGGTCCGTGAGGCTCTCGGCACGCCGGCTCAACCGCACCCTCCTCCAGCGCCAGCACCTACTCGAGCGCACCGACGCCACCGCGCAGGAGATGACGCGGCACCTGGTCGGGCTGCAGGCCCAGGAGAACCTGCCGCCGTTCCTCTCCCTGGCCGCCCGCCTCACCTCTTTCGACCCCTTCGCCGTGACCTCCGGGCTCGAGGACCGCTCGTTGGTACGCCTGCTCACCCTGCGGGGCACCGTGCATCTGCTGGTCGCCGACGACGCGCTGATGCTGCGTCAGTGGACGGCGCCGGTCCATGAGCGGGAGATCAGGATCAGCCAGAGCGTCGGTGTGGCCCGCGAGGTCGACCGCGAGGCCTTCCTCGCCGCGCTGTCGGAGCTGCTGGCCGACGGCCCGCAGCCGCAGAAGTCCCTGGGCCTGGCGCTCGCCGACCGGTTCCCCGGGCTGCCGGCCACGCAGCTCGGGCAGCTGGCCCGGTCGGCCGCGCCTCTGGTGCAGTGCCCGCCGCGCGGCACCTGGAAGGGCAGCGGCGGCGTCGTCTACCACTACGTCGACCGCTGGCTCGAGCGCCCGCTCGTGGAGCCGGACGTCGAGGAGATCGTCCGGCGCTACCTGAGGGCATTCGGCCCCGCCACCGCCGCCGACGTGACCGCGTGGTCCGGTGTCACCCGGCTGACGCCGGTGCTGAAGGCCATGGGCGACCTCGTGGTGCACGAGGACGAGGGTGGCAAGCCGCTCTTCGACGTCGGCGACGCAGCGCTGGCCGACGAGGACGCCGCCGCGCCGGTGCGGCTGCTGGGCCAGTACGACAACGTCTGGCTCTCGCATGCCGGCCGCGACCGGGTCACGTCTCCCGAGGCGCGGACACTGTGGATGGGCGTCAACGGCGGTCAGGCGAGCACCGTCTTCGCCGACGGCATGCTGGTGGGGCTGTGGCGCATCGCCGACGGACGGGTCGAGCTGCTCGACAGCGTCCGCACCCTCACCCCGAATGAGCGGTCCGAGCTCGACGACGAGATCACCCGGGTCGAGGAGCTCCTGTCGCGCTGACCCGCCCGTACAGAACCGGCGGGTCGACGGGTCAGCGCCAACGAGGGGTGCGTGAGAGCAGGGCGGATACGGCTGCGACCCCCGCGGTGGAGGTCCGGAGCACCTCGGAGCCGAGTCGGACCGTGCGCGCACCCGCGTCGGTGAACGCCGCGAGCTCGTCGGGGGCGAGCCCACCCTCGGGGCCGACGACGACCACCGTGCCGTCCAGGGCCTCGACCGGCAGCGGCTCCGCGGCCTCCTCGTGCAGCACCAGGGCCAGGGGCGCCTCGCCCAGCAGGGCGGCCACCTCCGCCGTCGAGGCCAAGGGCGCCACGTCGGGGAACCACGCGCGCCGGGCCTGCTTCGCCGCCTCGCGCGCGGTGGACCGCCACCGGGCGAGCGACTTCTCGGCCCGCTCGCCACGCCACACCGAGACCGACCGCGACGCCGCCCACGGCACGATCCGCGCGACCCCGACCTCGGTCAGCAGCTCGACGGCGAGCTCGCCCCGCTCCCCCTTCGGCAGGGCCTGGACCACCACCAGGCCCGGCTCGGGCCGGGCCACGGCGGTCAACTCGCGGATGACCACGTCGAGGCGCTGCTTCCCGGTGCCGGTCACCTCACACGTCGCCCAGGCGCCGGCGCCGTCGGTGAGCACGACGGGCTCGCCGACGCTGAGGCGGCGTACGGCGACCGCATGATGGGCCTCGGCGCCGTCCACGGTCACCGGCGAACCGACGGCCAGTCCGGCGAGCGACGGCACCAGGTGCACGTGGAGCGACATCGGCGAGTCGTCAGTGGGGGTTGAAGGCGTCGCGCAGCCGTCCGAAGGCGCCCTTGCGGCCCTCGGGCTTGAGGCGTGCGGCCGGCTGCTCCTCGCCTCGGATCGCTGCGAGCTCGCGGAGCAGCTCCTCCTCGCGCGGTCCGAGCCGGCTCGGCGTCTCGACCGCGATCATGACGACCAGGTCGCCGCGTCCACCGCGCAGCCCGGGGACACCGCGACCACGGAGCACCTGCTCGGTGCCGGACTGGGTGCCCGGTCTGACGTCGAGCTCGAAGGTGGTCTCCAGCTCGGTGCTCGAGCCCTCGGGTGGCACCACGTCGGCCTCGAGGGTCGGTAGCTCGAGCGTCGTGCCCAGCGCGGCGGCGGTCATCGGCACCGTGACCGTGCAGTGCAGGTCGTTGCCCTGCCGGACGAAGAAGTCGTGCCGGGCCACGTGGATCTCGACGTAGAGGTCGCCGGCCGGCCCGCCGCCGGGGCCCACCTCGCCCTCGTCGGGGAGCTGCACGCGGGTGCCGGTGTCGACACCCGCGGGGATCTTCACCGTCAGCGACCGCCGCGAGCGGACCCGGCCCTCACCCGAGCACTCCCGGCACGGGTCCGGGATGATCGACCCGAAGCCGCGGCAGGCGGCACAGGGCCGCAGGGTCCGGATCTCGCCGAGGAACGAGCGCTGCACGTGCGCCACCTCGCCCGCGCCGCGGCAGGTCTCGCACATCTGCGGGTGCGTGCCGGGCGCGGCACCTTCACCGTGGCAGGTCGAGCAGACCACCGCGGTGTCGACCTTGAGCTCCCGGGTGACGCCGAACGCCGCCTCGGCGAGGTCGATCTCGAGCCGGATCAGCGCGTCCTGTCCGCGCCGGGTGCGCGGTCGCGGCCCGCGGCCCTGACCGCCCGGCTGGCCGCCGAAGAAGGCGTCCATGATGTCGGTGAAGGAGAAGCCGGCGCCCTGGCCGAAGCCACCCATCCCGCCGAACGGGTCGCCGCCACGGTCGAAGGCCGCCCGCTTCTGCGGGTCGGAGAGGATCTCGTAGGCACGCCCGATCTCCTGGAACCGTGACTGCGCCTCGGGGTCGGGGTTGACGTCGGGGTGCAGCTGCCGGGCGAGCTTGCGGTAGGCCTTCTTGATGGTGTCCGAATCGGCGTCCCGGCTCACGCCCAGGAGGGCGTAGGGGTCCTGCTGGTTCATGGTTCCTTTCGAGATTGCTTCGACATCGGGCGGGTCAGCCCTCGTCGAGGATCCGGGAGACGTAGCGCGCGACGGCGCGCACCGCTGCCATCGTGCCGGGATAGTCCATGCGGGTCGGGCCGACGATGCCCAGGGTCGCGACCGCCTCGTCGTGCGGGCCGTAGCCGGTCGTGACCACGCTGGTCGCCGACAGCTCCTCGTAGGGACCCTCGGCTCCGATCCGCACGGTGACCCCGCCGCCCGTGGAGGCCTCCCCCAGGAGCTTGAGCAGCACCACGTGCTCCTCGAGCGCCTCGAGCAGGGGTCGCACGGCGGAGTCGAAGCTGTCGCCGTAGCGCGCCAGGTTGGCCGCGCCGCCGACGACGATGCGCTCATCGGAGCGCTTGTCGGCCATCGCGTCGACCAGCACGTCGACGACGGCGGCCGTGGCGGCACCGTCGGCGGCGGGTACGGCGGCGCGCAGCGCGCGCACGGCCTCGGCGATCACCTGGCCGCACGCGACCGAGTTGAGCCGGGTCCGCAGGTCGGCCAGTGCGAGGTCGGTGAGGTCGCAGCTCAGCTCGACGACGCGCTGCTCGACCCGGCCGGTGCTGAGGATGAGGACGACGAGGAGCCGACTCGGCGCCAGCGCGACGAGCTCGATGTGGCGCACCGTGGACCGCGAGAGGGTGGGGTACTGCACCATCGCCACCTGGCGGGTCAGCTGCGAGAGGACCCGCACCGAGCGGGAGACCACGTCGTCGAGGTCGACCGCGCCGTCGAGGAAGGTGGAGATCGCGCGCTTCTCCGCCTGGCTCATCGGCTTGACGGTGGTCAGCCGGTCGACGAAGAGCCGGTAGCCCTTGTCGGTCGGCACCCGGCCGGCGCTGGTGTGCGGCTGGGCGATGTAGCCCTCCTCCTCCAACGCGGCCATGTCGTTGCGGACCGTGGCCGGCGAGACCCCCAGCCCGTGCCGCTCGACCAGAGCCTTGGAGCCGACCGGCTCCTCGGTCGCCACGTAGTCCTCGACGATCGCGCGCAGCACCGCGAGCCGTCGTTCCTCCTGCATCGCCACCTCCGCGGTCGCTCCCGTGCCGGTCCCGGCACTCGTGGCTTGGCACTCATGGTTGGGGAGTGCCAATGCTACTCGGCCGCACGCACCTGCGCCCGGCTCGGACCCTAGGGTGGCCGGGTGCGCTTCACCGAGATCGCCCACGACGTCTGGGTCGGCCGCTACGAGTGGTTCGACGTCAACGTCACCCTGGTGCGGGGTGGCTCCGGGCTGCTGGTGGTCGACACCCACGCCTCGGCCGTGGCGGCCCGCGAGGTGGTCGAGGACGTGCGCGCGCTCGGCGCCGGCTCGGTCGTGGCCGTCGTCAACACCCACGAGCACTTCGACCACACCTTCGGCAACGGCGCCTTCAAGACGGCGTACGGCGAGATCCCGGTGCACGCGCACGAGGTCGCGGCCGAGCGCACCGTGCCGGCCGGCGAGCGGATCAAGGCGCTCTACGACGACCCGGACAACCGCGACGACCCGCACCGTGACGAGGTCCAGGCGACCGAGATCGTCGCGGCGGACACCACGTTCTCCTCCGCGGTCGCGCTGGACCTCGGCGGGCGGCTGGTCGAGCTGGTCCACCCCGGCCGCGGCCACACCGGCGGCGACCTGGTGGTGCGGGTTCCCGATGCCGACGTGCTGCTGGCCGGTGACCTCGTCGAGGAGTCGCAGGTGCGCCAGGGGGTGCCCGGCTTCGGCGGCGACTGCTACCCCATGGAGTGGCCGCTGACCCTCGACATCGTGCTCGGCCTGCTCACGCCGGCATCGGTGGTCGTTCCCGGTCACGGCGCACCCGTCGACCGCGACTTCGTCGAGACTCAGCGCAACGAGATCGGCATCGTCGCCGAGACCATCCGCGACCTGGCCACCCGTGGCGTCCCCGTCGCCGACGCCCTCGCCGCGGCCGAGTGGCCCTTCCCGCGCGAGGAGCTCGCCGACGCCGTACGCCGCGGCTACGAGCACCTCCCGCGCTCCCAGAAGCGCCTCCCCCTGGTCTGACCACCCCGCTGACCCGTCGTTACCCGACACGAGTAACGACGGGTCACCGTCATCCCCGCACGCCGAGCCGTCGTTACCCGACACGAGTAACGACGGGTCACCGTCATCCCCGCACGCCGAGCCGTCGTTACCCGACACGAGTAACGACGGGTCGGCGTTGGGGTACCGCCGGGGCATGAGCAACAGCAGTGAGGAGCAGGGCGGGCACGGCATCGACGACGAGCAGCTGCCCGAGGACCTGCGCCCCGGCGATGACAACCCGCTGGCCGAGGGGCTGGACGACGCCGAGACTGCCGGTGACCTGGCGCCCGGTGAGCTGCTCGAGGAGGGCAAGAAGCCCGACCAGTGGGACGACGAGGAGCTCGAAGACTGACGCGAGCGAAGTGAGCCGCGCCTCGTAAGGGTGTCAGTCGGCGTGTGCTCCGCGCCTCGGTCGGTGCTCGCACCTACCGTCGTGGGCATGGCCGACCGCTACGGGTCCGACGTGCTCGCGTCCGACTGGCGCGCCCCCAAGCGGGGCCGCGCCGTCGAGGCCCACGCCGAGCTCGGCGCGGTCGTCGAGGAGGTGACCACCGACTGGTGCGGCGAGATCGTCGCCGTCGACCGCGACCTCGACACCCTGACCCTGGAGGACCGGCGCGGGCGGCGGCGTACCTTCCCGCTCGGTCCGGGGTTCCTGCTCGAGGGCAGGCCGGTGATCCTGCGGCCCCCCGTCCGGCAGGTCGCGCCGCCGCGGCCGACCCGGACGGCGTCGGGGTCGGTCGCCGTCCACGACGCGCGGGCCCGGGTGGCGCGGGCGAGCCGGATCTACGTCGAGGGGCGTCACGACGCCGAGCTCGTCGAGAAGGTCTGGGGCGACGACCTGCGCATCGAGGGCGTGGTCGTCGAGTACCTCGGCGGCGTCGACGACCTGGCCGGCCACCTCCGCGAGTTCGCTCCGGCCCCCGGCCGCCGGATCGGCGTCCTGGTCGACCACCTGGTGCCGGGCTCGAAGGAGAGCCGGATCGCCGAGCAGGTCGGCCGCTCGCCGGTCGGCGCCCACGTGCTGATCGTCGGCCACCCGTTCGTCGACGTCTGGCAGGCCGTCAAGCCGGACCGCATCGGCCTGGCCGCCTGGCCGGAGATCCCGCGGTCGGTGGAGTGGAAGAAGGGGGTCTGCGCCCACCTCGGCTGGCCGCACGCGACCCAGGGCGACATCGCCCGCGCCTGGCAGCAGATCCTCGGGACCGTGCACTCCTACGACGATCTCGAGCCGGCGCTGCTGGGCCGTGTCGAGGAGCTCATCGACTTCGTTACGGCCTGAGGATGTAGCCGCGCGCGTCCTTGGTGTCGTCGTGGACCAGCATCAAGATGCCGTCGACGAGCGTCCAGATGTGCGCCAGGCCGCAGGTGAAGACCGTGGCCAGGGTCTGCCAGACGCCGGTGGTCGTGTCACCGATGTAGTAGCGGCCGATCCCGAACGGCAGCAGGATCTGGAGCAGCCCGGCGACCAGCTTCTGCTTGTCGGAGTAGGGGATCCCGGTGCGCGGGTCCAGGCCGTACGGCGCCTGCGAGCTGACGCCGTAGGCGCCCGGCGGCACTCCGGGCGGCGTGTAGCCCTGGTAGCCCTGGTAGCTCTGGGGGTCCGGCGCCGGCGGTGGTGGGGGCGGGACCGAGCCGTAGGGCTGGGTCGGGTCCGGGGGCGGCGTCTCGGGACCGGTGCTCATGACGCACACACTAAGGCGTGGCCAGGCGGCCCTACAGCAGCTCTCTGACCACGCCGTCCGCGAGCAGCCGCCCCGGGCCGGTCAGCACCAGCCGGTCCCCCTCGACGACGGCGAGCCCGCGCTCGACCTGCTCCGGCACCGCGGCCCGGCCGGTGTCGTCGAGCACTGCCAGGGGCACCCCCTCGCGCAGCCGCAGCTCCAGCAGCACGCGCTCCACCCGACGGGTCTCCTCGTCGAGGTGCTCCCTGCCGTGGGCCGGGCTCAGCCCGGCCGCGACCCGCTCGGCGTACGCCGCCGGGTGCCGCACGTTCCACCACCGGACTCCCCCGATGTGGGAGTGCGCGCCGGGGCCGACGCCCCACCAGTCGGCGCCGGTCCAGTAGAGGAGGTTGTGCCGGCAGCGGGCGGCCGTGTCGTCGGGGAAGTCGCGGGCCCAGTTGGAGACCTCGTACCAGCCGAAGCCGGCCTCGCCGAGCCGCTGGTCGGCGACGGCGTACTTGTCGGCCAGGTCGTCCTCGTCGGGCATCGGCAGCTCACCGCGCCGCACCCGGCGGGCCAGCGCGGTGCCGTCCTCGACGATCAGCGAGTAGGCCGAGACGTGGTCGGGTGCGCAGGCGAGCGCGGCGTCGAGCGAGGCCTCCCAGTCGGCCAGCGACTCCCCGGGCGTCCCGTAGATCAGGTCCAGGCTCACCTGCTCGAAGCCGGCCCGGCGCGCCCAGGCCACCACGTCCGGGACCCGGGCCGGGTCGTGGGTGCGGTCGAGGACGGCGAGCACGTGGTCGACCGCCGACTGCATGCCGAAGGAGATCCGGGTGAAGCCGGCCTCGCGGAGCGCGACCAGGTCGGCCTCGGTCACGCTGTCCGGGTTGGCCTCGGTGGTGACCTCAGCCCCGGGTGCGAGGCCGAGCTCGGCGTCGATGGCGGCCAGCACCGCACCGAGGTCCGACGGGCTCAGCAGCGTCGGTGTCCCGCCCCCGAAGAAGACCGTCTCGACCGGCACCGGCGTCCCCAGCACCCGGCGCGCCAGCCCGAGCTCGGCGACCGCGGCGCCGGCGTACGTCGTCCGGGACGCGCCCGGCACGCCGCCGGCGGTGCCGAGGTCGGCGACTGTGTAGGTGTTGAAGTCGCAGTAGCCGCACCGCACCGTGCAGAACGGCACGTGCACGTAGACCCCGAACGGCCGCTGCCCCAGCTCGGCCAGCGCGGCCTCGGGGAGCCCACCGTCCTCGGGCGCGGGGTCACCTTCGGGCAGCGCGGACGGCACCTCGCCAGTCTGCCCGGCTGTCGGAGTCACCGGTTAACCGGTGACTCTCTCGCTTCTACAGCGAAGCTTCGGTGCAGAAGTGCAGGAGTCACCGGTTAACCGGTGACTCCTGCAACGTCACGAACCGCTATAGAAGGCGTCGATCCGGGCCTTGTTGTTTGCCTCGACGACGTTGCGCTTGACCTTCATCGACGGGGTCAGCTCGCCCGACTCGACCGAGAGGTCGTGGTCGAGGAGCTGCCACTTCTTGATGGTCTCCCAGCGGTTCAGCTTCGCGTTGAGCTCGTCGACGTAGCCGCCCACCATCTTCTGGACCTGGTCGGAGCCGACGATCTCGGCGTAGGACTTGCCGGCCATGCCGTTCTCGTCCGCCCAGCCCTTCATCGCGTCTTCGTCGAGGGTGATCAGCGCGACGCAGTAGTTCTTCTCGTCGCCGAAGACGACGAACTGGCTGGCGTAGGGGCACAGCGCCTTGAACTTCGACTCGATCGCGGACGGCGCGATGTACTTGCCACCGGAGGTCTTGAACAGGTCCTTGATCCGCCCGGTGATGGTCAGGAAGCCGTCGGCGTCGATCGAGCCCTTGTCGCCGGTGTGCAGCCACCCGTCAGCCGTCAGCGCCTTGGCGGTCTCGTCGGGCAGGTTGTGGTAGCCGTCCATGACGTGGGGGCCCTTGATCATCACCTCGTCGCCCTCGCCCAGCTTGACCTCGCTGCCGGGGAACGCCGGGCCGACCGTGCCCATCTTGTAGTCGTCGGGGTGGTTGACCGTCGCCCCTGCGGCGTTCTCGGTCATGCCGTAGCCCTCGAGGATCAAGATCCCGGCGGCGTTGAACCACTCGGCGATCTCCTGGTTGAGGGCGGCGGCGCCGGAGATGAAGAACCGCACCCGGCCGCCGAACCGCTCGCGGACCTTGCTGAACACCAGCCGGTCGAAGAGCTGGTGCTGGACGCCGAGCAGCATCGGCACCGACTGGCCGGCGCGCTTGCGGCGGTTGACGTCGAGGCCGACCTTGAACGCCTGGTTGAAGATCTTCTCCTTCACCCCGCCCTCGGCCTGCTGCATGGTGATGATCCGGCCGTGCGCCTTCTCGAAGATCCGCGGCGCTGCGCCCATGAACGTCGGCTTCACCACGCCCAGGTTGTCGACGATCTTGTCGACGCGGCCGTCGATGGCGGTCGCGAAGCCGCACGCGAGCTGGGTGGAGAGCAGCACCTTGCCGAAGGAGTGCGCCATCGGCAGCCACAGGAACTGCAGGTCCTTCTCGTCGAGGATGTCCTGCGCCTCGATGGCCGCACCCTCGTAGACCCACGACTTGTGCCGCAGCCGCACGCCCTTGGGCCGACCCGTCGTGCCCGAGGTGTAGATCAGGGTGGCCAGCTGGTCGGGCCCGATCGTGGCGACGGTGTCCTTGATGGCGTCGGGGTGCTCCACGAGGTACTTCTCGCCCAGGTCGGCCAGCGCGTCGAAGGTGATGATCCAGTCGCCGTCGGCGGTGCCGTCCATCGTGACGACCTTGGCGACGGTCGGCAGCTTGGCCCGCATCTCGGTGAGCTTGGCGATCTGTTCGTCGTCCTCGGCGAAGACGAGCTGGCACTCCGAGTCGCTGAGGATGTAGGCGGTGTCCTCGGCGTTGGTCGAGGGGTAGACGGTCGTGGTCGCGGCGCCCGCGCACATCACCGCAAGGTCCGCGAGGATCCACTCGTAGCGCGTCGAGGAGGCGATGCCGACGCGCTGCTCGGACTGGATGCCCAGCGAGAGCAGGCCGGCCGCGAGGTTGCTGACGCGGTCGCCGGTCTCCTTCCACGTCACCGACTCCCAGGAATTGCCCAACGGGTAGCGGTAGGCCTCGAGCGAAGAGGACTTCGCGACTCGATCGAGGAACAGCTGGGCGAAGTTCGGGGCCATGTGCTCCACGAAGCTCGCGTCGGTCTTGCGCGGCATTGTTACTCCTGGCTGGTCCGTCCGAGGACGGTGGCGGCGACGTTCGCCAAGTAACCTAGTTCACAGTGGCTACTGACGGGTAGGGACCCGGGTCCCGAGACCCTCGGTCACGGCGAGCGCCTTGCGCCGGGCCTTCTCGGTCAGCCCCTCCACCTCGAGGAGCCTGGGCAGGAGCGCCGGCTCCGTGGTCACCGCTCGGAAGAGGTACGACGCGGTCAGCCCGTGACCGGGACGGTGAACCACCTCGACCGGGTCGCCGGCGGCGAGGCGGCCGGCTTGGAGCACGCGCAGGTAGGCGCCGGGCCGCCCGCGCAGGGTGAACCGCCTGACCCAGCCGGAGTTGTCGTGGCCGTTGCGACCGAGCCAGACCTTGAAGTCGTTGCACGGCGTCCGCACCGACGCCACCTCGAGCATCACCGAGCCGATCCGCCAGCGCTCGCCCAGCTCGGCGCCGTCGACGTCGATGCCCACGGTGGTCAGGTTCTCACCGAACTCGCCGTCGCGGAGCTCCTCGCCGAGCTCCCCGCCCCACCAGTCCAGCTCCTCGCGCGCATACGCGTAGACGGCCTGGTCGGGGCCGCCATGGTGCCGGGTGTCGGACACCTGGTCGCCGGCGACGCCGAGGCGCCCCACAGCGACCGGGCCGGGCACCGGGGTCTTGTCGATCGAGGTCCGCCCGATGCCGGCCCACGACGCCTCGAGCGGTGTGCCCACGTTGACCGACCTCAGCACGCCCTCGTCCACGGTCCCAATGATCCTGTGGCTGTCCAGCCCTTTGTCGGGCTCAGTCCTGGACGGCCTTGGCGACAGCGATGCACATCGTCAGGTAGTCATGGTCCGGCGCGGACGGATGGTCCTCGAGCTCCCAGAGGGCGTTGTGCATCATCCGAACCACGACCCAGGCTCGGGCCCGTGCCTCGTCGAGAAACGCCGTGTCGACCACGGTGTGGAACCGCCGCCGAACGGCGGCGCGCACGTCGCCGGATGCGGCGGCCTCGTCCCAGCGGTTCCACAGCATCGGCGCCGGCTCGTAGTGCGGATCGCCGCTCACCGGCTTCGGGTCGATGACGAGCCACGGCTCGCGGTCGGCGGCGAGCACGTTCTCGTAGTGCAGGTCGGAGTGGATCAACGTCCCGGTGCTCGCCTCGTCCGCAACCAGGTCTCGGCCCAGGGACACCGCCTGCTCCACCAGACGGTGCGGGACGGGTGCGTCCCGGGGCAGTGCGGCGAGCTGGTCGGTCCACCGCTCGACGTACGCCGTCAGGGGGCGCAGCTGCGGCGGGGCCGGCATGTGCAGCCGTGCGTAGCGCTCGCCCACCAGCTCGCAGGCCTCGAGGACGCCGATCGAGGTCAGGTCGGTGGGATGCAGCCGCTCCAGCAGGAGCGCGGAACGGTGTGGGTCAGCGCTCAGGAGCCGCACCGCACCGCCGCCGGCCCAGCGCTGCAGTCCCAGCCCCTCGTGCTCGCTCTCGTCGTCCGGGAAGCCGAGCTTGAGCACCGCTGGCTCGCCGAGCCGGCGGACGGGAAGGATGAGTGCGCAGAAGCCATGGGTCGGCTCGCCGTCGACGACCAGCCCCCACTCGTCGGTCAGCTCGCGCACCAGCCGCGGCAGCCGCTCGACGAAGGCCGCCCACTCCGGGCCCCGCTCGGCGAAGGCGAGCACGCCGGGCGGAAGCACCACGGTGGCCACCCCATGATCGTCGCGCACGTGGACAAGCACCCTCCGCAGCGGTTGGATGGCTACGACGGCGCAGCTACAGGGGGAGGCGCCGGACACAGGTGCCGGGGGGCGGTCTGTGACGATACGTGCGCGTCGAGTGGTGCCGTGGTTCGGCTCCGTCGGACCGGCTCTGACCCTCGCCGGTGCCCTGGGCGTCGTCGCCGCCGGCGCCCTGGCCGGGGTGCCTGTCGCCCAGCTCGCGGTGGCCACCGCCGTCGCCGTTGCGGTGGCCCGGGCCGCCGACCTGCACCGGCCCCGGCTGGTGCTCTCGATCGTCGAGGACCTGCCCGGTCTCCTGGTGGCCGCGGCCTCGGCCACCGTGGCGGTCGCGATCGGCGGCCACCCGGTGACGAGGTTCGGCGTCCTCTGCTTCGCCTGCGTGGTGCTCGCGCACACGCTGGTCTACGCCGGCACCCACCTGCTGCGCCGGCACCGGTGGCTCGGGCGCGACATCGTCGTGATCGGCACCGGCAGCGAGGCGCGGAGCCTGGCGGTGTCGATGCTGAGCAGGCCCGAGCTGGGGCTGCGGCCCGTCGGGTTCGTCAGCACCGGGCCGGACCCCGCCGGGCAGGCCCGCGGCCTGCCGCTCACCCTGCTGGGCCCCGTCGCCACGCTGCCACGCATCGTGGCCGAGACCTCGGTTGCGGCCGTGGTGGTCGCACTGCCCGGCCCCGCCGGGACGGACGAGGCCGCCACGATCGAGGGGCTCGTCGCCACCCCCATCGACGTCTACGCCGTCCCGACCTGGTTGGCGACCGGGCAGGCGCGGGCCCGCCACCCGCGCGAGGTCGTCGGCGAGGTGCCCGTGGTCCTGCTGTACGCGCGCGGGACGTCGAGACCGGTGCGGGCTGCGAAGCGGGTGGTCGAGGTGCTGGTCGCCCTGGCCACCCTGCTGGTGCTGCTCCCGGTCTTCGTGGTCCTCGCCGTGCTCGTCAGGATCGAGACCGGCGGCGTCCTGGACCGCCACGATCGAGCAGGCGAGCACGGCAGAGCGGTGCCGGTGCGTGGCTTCCGCACCCGCCACGCTCGGTCGTTCGCCCGCCCGGGCACCACCTTCTCGGTCGCCATCTCGGGTCGGGTCGGTCCGGTGGGCCGGTTGCTGCGCCGGACCCGGCTGGACGCCCTGCCCGAGGTGGTGTGGACCCTGCTGCGCCGGGTTCGCTGGGCCGGGGGCGTGCCGGGCAGGCGGCTTGCGGCAGCCGTCCGGTCAGCGCCCGCGCCGCGCCCCGACCAGACGCAGGTAGACGCGGGCCAGCTCACGCGCTGACGCGGCGACGTCGTGGTGCGCCTCGACGTGGGACCGGCCGCGCCAGCCCTCCTCCCCCGCCAGCGCAGGGTCGAGGAGGCGGCGTACGAGCGCCTCGACGAGCGCACCCGGCTCGTCGAGGCCGACGATGGCCCCGGCGTCCGCGGCGAGGCTGTCGGCCACCCCGTTGACCTCGGTGGCGACGACACTGCGCGCGCAGGCCATCGCCTCCAGCGGGACCAGGGCCATCCCCTCCCACCGCGACGGCACGGCGACGACGTCGGCGGCGGCCATCCAGAGCGGCACATCGGTGCGCGCCCCCGCGAAGCTCACGCCCGCCATGCCGGCGGCCAGCTGCTCGAGCGGCTGGCGGTCCGGGCCGTCGCCGACGAGCACCAGCCGCGCCTCGGGAACCCGGGCGCGCACCGCGGGCCAGTCGGCCAACAGGTCCTGCTGGCCCTTCTGCACGGTCAGGGCCCCCACGCACACGACCGTCGGCACATCCTCGAGGCCGAGCAGCTTGCGGGCGTGGACCCGGTCGCGGTCGCCGGCCGGGCGGAACTCCGTGAGGTCGATGCCGTTGGGGATGACCGTGGTGGGTGCCTGGACGCCCAGCCTCTCCCCCATCTGCTGCTCGCTGCTGCTGACGCACACCAGCTCGGTGGCCCAGCGGGCGGCGTAGCGCTCCCACCGCAGCGCGGCGCCCTGGACACCCCCGCGCGCGGCCGAGAACGGCCAGACGTGCGGCTGGAAGACGGTCGGGATCCGGTCGCGAACCACCAGCCGCCCGGCCAGCCCCGCCTTGCCGCCGTGGAGATGGACGACGTCGGGGCCCACCTCCTTGACGATGCGGTTGAGCCGGGCAACGGTGCCGGCCAGCGTGCTCTCATGGGTGCTCGCCCGCCACCACCGTACGGTCGCGCCCGCCTCGCGGGCGGCGTAGCCCAGATCGCCTCGCGACGGGCAGGCGACCGTGACCCCCCAGCCGCGGTCGACCTGGTCGCGGATGTAGCGCGTGGCGACCGTCGCGATCCCACCAGAGGTCGGCACGGAGACGTGCAGGACGTGCAGGCGCCGGTTGGTCGGTATCGGCTGATCCCTGGTGGGGCTCACGCGGCGGTCCGCTCCGAGCGCTTCGCCACGAGCACGACGCCCAGCAGCCGCGCTCCGGCGGCCCGGATCCGGTCGGCGTGCAGCCGCAGCGCCGTCGAGGAGACCGACCCCTCGACCAGGGCCAGCACGATGGAGCTGTCCACCGACATCGCCCGCGCGTCGTCGGACTCGTCCAGCGGCGGGCCGATCACGACCACGTTGTCGAACTCCGTGGCCGCAGAGTCCATCACGCCCACGAACCGCTGGGCGATCAGCTCCGGGATCGACGCGTCGCCGTGGGTGCCCGCGGGCAGCACCTCCAGCAGGTCGACCGGGCCGGGGCTCATCGCGGTCTCGAGGTCGGCACCGAGCAGCACGTCGTAGAGACCCGGCGTGTCCGGGGCGTCCTCGACCGGAGTGCCGTAGCCGTCCCCCATCCGGCCGTCGACCAGGAGCACCCGCCTGCCGTCGCAGGCCAGGGCCAACGCCACGTTGGCACCGATCCAGACGTTGACGTCGCCGGAGGTGATGCCGGCGAGCACGACGCGCGGCGACCCCGCGTCGGCCTGCGCCTCGAGCGCCAGCCGCAGGTGGCGGAACAGGTCCGCCTCGCCCGTGCCCGGCCGGAGCGCGGGCATCGCGCTGAGGTCCTGCGGCGGGGTCAGGTGCGCGAGGAGGGGCGCCGTCGCGGCCTCCTCGACCGCGGCCGCGTCGTCCACGGTGTGCGTACGCCGGTCGCGCCAGACCGCGGCCGCGCTCGCAAGGCCCAGCGCGAGCAGCAGCCCGAGCGCCACCGAGAGCCGCAGGTCGGGGCTGGAGAACGAGTCCGGGGGCCTGGCCGGGTCGCTGGAGGTCAGGACGAGGGACCTGGTCAGGGAGGGACCGGCCAGCCGGTCGACGACGTCACCGCGGACCAGCACCTCGCTCACCGCGTTGGCGATCGCCGCGGCGGCGTCCGGGTCACGATCCTGGACGGTGATCTTCACCAGGACCGTGCCCCGGACCCAGTCGCCCTGGATCGAGCGGCGCAGGTCGGCCACACTCCGGTCGGTCGAGATCCGGTCTCGGACCAGATCGACCACCCCCCGGGAGTTGGCGAGCTCCGCCAGGGTGGCGCGCAAAGCGTCGGGATCATCGGTCCGAGCCACGCCCGGCGCCTCCGCGGCACTGATCGTGGCCGTCGCGGCGTACGACTTCGGCGCGAGGAGGATCCCTGCGGCGACGGCGACGCCGGTGATCACCAGGATCAGCACGACGAGAGGCCGCTGCCGCCAGAGCGCCACCCCCACGTCGCGCACGTCCATCGATGTCCCCACGCTTTGCTCAGACGACCTGGGTCCAGACCCCCCTGAAGCACCTGGCCGTCGCACGAATGCCAGGCTCGCTGCTCCTGGCCTCGTCCCACCCCATGTGACGGCGCCCCCCGCGGTGCGCTTCGGACGCACCGCCGCCGAGGCAATCGTTAACGACGATCGGTATCGAGGACCGCGAAACTCACGATCTGGCCCCTACCTGTCCAGATGACCAGCCCAGCGAATCACCCCCGAAAATGGGTCGGCGGAGCGGCTCGGGACGCCCCAGCGCGAAGGCCATCGCGGCGAGCAGCCACAGTGGCAGGACGAACTGCTCGGACTCGAGCAGCGAGGCGACCAGGAGGCCGTCGACGGCCAACAGGACGCCCGCCGTCAGCCGTCGCCGGTCGCGCAACCAGCGGCGCCGGGCGGCCACGGCCGGGAGTCCCCAGCCGGCATAGAGCGCGAGCAAGCCGAGGAGCCCGAGCTCGGCGGATGCCTCGAGAGCGGTGCTGTAGGCCGTCTTGACGCCCCGGTCGTCGGGGTCGGCGTCGGCGTGCCGGAACTCCTGGTGGAACAGTCGGAAGCCCGCCGGACCGAGCCCGATCACCGGGTTCGCCTGCGTCATCTCCAGGGCCGCGATCCGGTTGTCGTTGCGCTGGGCGAGGTTGGTCTCGGAGTAGCGCTGGGGGTCGCTGAGCGCCTGGCCGATCGGCACCGGGAGCAGTGCGATCACGAGGGCCACGCCCGTCGTGAGCACCGCCAGGAGTGCCCCCGCCTGGCGCAGGGCCAGCACGCCGGTCAGGACGGCGACGGCGATCATCGCGGCCAGCGCCACGAAGGCCGGCCGCGACTGGCTGCCGATCACCGCGAGGAGGAGTACGCCGAAGCAGGCCCAGGGCCACCACCACGACCGCTCGGAGCGGGTGCGCACGGTCCCGACCAGCGGGAGCGCCGCGACCAGGAAGAACGCCAACGTGTCGGCGCTCGCGACCGGACCCAGGACCCGGTGCCGGTCGCTGAGCGCGGCGGTCACCAGCCCGCAGACCGCGGCCGCCGTGCAGGCCAGGACGTAGGCCCGCGCCGCCCGCCGGGGCGAGAGCGGCCCACACAGCACGTCGGCGAGCACCACCATCGCGACCGGCAGCTCCAGGTAGCGGAGCAGCACCTCGAGCCCGTCAACACCGTTGGGGTGCGCCAGGAACGCGACCAGGGCCACGACCGCGAGGCCGGCCGCGGGCAGCGCGGCGAGCGCTGTGCGGTGCGCGTGCAGCGGGCCCTGGGCCCGGCGTACGAGCCAGGCCATGACCAGCACGACCAGCAGCCAGTCGACCGCCCACGGCGAGATCAGGGAGAGGTAGTCGTCGAAGACCGAGCCGCAGATCAGCGCGAGCGCCGCCCAGTCCACCCGGCCCATCAGGACCAGAGCGGAGACCACGGCCGCAGCGACGAGGAGCGTCGCATGCGCCGCTGCCCCTGCGCCGAGACCGGCTGCGGCAGCGACCGGGAGGGGCAGCGCGAACGCGGCGAGACCGCGGGACCGAGTGGGGGGGACCGGACGGGAGTCGAGGCGCGGTGGGATCGCGACCCGGCCAGCCACCAGCGCCATCTCGACCTCCGGTCAGGACGACGAGCGGAACAGCCACCCGAGCGGCTTGCCGGACCCTTCGACCTCGTCGCCGCTGGCCGCCTCGGTGTCGGCCTCGCTCCGCTCGTCACGGGCGTTCTTGCCGTTGCGGCTCGGCCGGTAGTCGGGCTCACGCTCGGGCAGCACCTCGAGCGTCTCGCGGTCGCGGCGGCTCCGGGCGCGGGCCGTGGCCCGCATCGCCTCTCGGGCGTAACGGGCCCCCACCTCGGAGTCGTCGGCCGCAGGCAGCGGCGGGTCGCCGTGGTCGAGGTGGGCCGAGCGGAGGAATGCCTCGGTCGCGGTCAGCGGCGGAGCCTCGTCCTGCGACTGGTCCTCGCCCTGTGGGTCCCCCTCAACCTGCTCGGCAATGTCGTCAGCAGCACCTCGGGCGGCGGGGCCGTGTCCGTCGAGCGCGGCCAGCACGTCGACCAGGTGGCCGGACCGCACGGTCCGGCGGGGCGCACGGTCGGGGTCGTCCTCGCCGTCCCCGTCGTCATCCCCATCGCCGTCCGCGTCATCCCCGTCATCCCCGTCGGCCCCGTCCCTGGCGGCGTCGTCGGCGTCGAGGTGGTCGGACGGGGCGAGGTCGTCGCCGTCCTCGTGGTCCTCGTGGTCCTCGTGGTCCTCGGGCTCGGCGTGGCGGGGCGCCGTCAGCAGCGGGATCGTCGCGTCGCCCAGCGACTCCGCGCTGTGGGCCCGCAGCGAGTCGAGCGCGCCGAGCATCTCAGCGATGTTGGCGGTCGCCGACTCCATCGAGACACCCAGGATGCGCACCGACGCCTCCAGGTCGCCGATCATGCCCTGCTGCTGCTCGTGCACCCGGGCGAGCTCGCGCCGGCTCTGCTCGGTCACCTCGCGGATGACCTGCTCGGTCAGCTCCGCCCGGACCCGCCGGCGGTGCTCCTCGACCTGCGCCTCGGCACGCGCGCGGACCGCGTCGGCGGCCGCTCGCGCCTGGCGGGTGATGTCCTCGGCCTCGGCCCGGGCCCGGGCGACGACGCCCTCGGCGCGGATCCGGGCATCGGTCGTGGCGCGCTCGGCCTCGGCGCGGCTCTCGCGCAGCAGCTGCTCGGAGACCTGTTGGGCCTCCTCGATGATCGCGTCGGCGTCTGCGACCGCGGCCTCGCGGGTCGCGCTGGCCTCGGCCAGCAGCGCCTCGACCTCCCGGCGCGTGCCCAGGCTCGCGCGCAGCTCCTGTGCACGCGCGCTCGTGCTCACGGCGTCGTTCGGCTCCATAAGCCGGTTTCCCCCTGTGGTCATTGCCGGCTCCCCACAAGCCGAACCCCCCGAGACGCCCCCAGATGACTCGCCCGAGCCGGCCGGGGGGCACTCAACATCAGGATATCCCCCAATGGGTCGACCGAACGCGCGGCCCCCGCACCGTTTTTCGAGTGATTCCGTAGCCTTTGGGGCAGTTGTGACCCCTGAGTCAGTCGTTGCGAGGCAGCGGCCCGGCCGGGCTACTTCGCGGAGCGCTCGCTGGTCGACAGTGCGGCGACGAACGCCTCCTGCGGGACCTCCACCCGGCCGACCATCTTCATCCGCTTCTTGCCCTCCTTCTGCTTCTCCAGCAGCTTGCGCTTGCGGGTGATGTCACCGCCGTAGCACTTGGCCAGCACGTCCTTGCGGATCGCGCGGATGTTCTCGCGAGCGATCACCCGGGCCCCGATCGCGGCCTGGATCGGCACCTCGAACTGCTGGCGAGGGATCAGCTCCTTGAGCTTGCCGGCCATCATCACGCCGTAGGAGTACGCCGCGTCCTTGTGCACGATCGCGCTGAAGGCGTCGACCGGCTCCCCCTGCAGCAGGATGTCGACCTTCACCAGGTCCGCCGCCTGGTCCCCGTCACGCTCGTAGTCGAGGGAGGCGTAGCCCTTGGTCCGCGACTTCAGCTGGTCGAAGAAGTCGAAGACGATCTCGCCCATCGGGAGGGTGTAGCGCATCTCGACCCGGTCCTCAGACAGGTAGTCCATCCCGAGCAGCCTGCCGCGCTTGTGCTGGCACAGCTCCATGATCGTGCCGATGTAGTCGGACGGGCTCAGGATCGTGGCCCGCACGACCGGCTCGCGGACCTCGGCGATCTTGCCCTCGGGGAACTCGCTCGGGTTGGTGACCTCGTGCTGCGACCCGTCCTCCATGACGACCTCGTAGACCACGTTGGGGGCCGTCGAGATCAGGTCGAGGTTGAACTCGCGCTCGAGCCGCTCGCGCACGATCTCCATGTGCAGGAGCCCGAGGAAGCCGCACCGGAAGCCGAAGCCGAGGGCGCCGGAGGTCTCCGGCTCGTAGGCCAGCGCGGCGTCGTTGAGCTGCAGCCGCTCCAGCGCGTCGCGCAGGGTCGGGTAGTCGTCGCCGTCGATCGGGTAGAGCCCGGCGTAGACCATGGGGTTCGGGTGCTTGTAGCCCCCGAGCGGCTCGGTGGCCCCGTGGTGCTGGCTGGTCACGGTGTCGCCGACGCGCGACTGCCGCACGTCCTTGACCCCGGTGATGAGGTAGCCCACCTCCCCCACGCCGATCTCGGTCGCCTTGACCGGCTCGGGGCTGATCACGCCGACCTCGAGCATCTCGTGCACGACGCCGTTGGACATCATCTTGATCCGGTCGCGGTGCGACAGCTTGCCGTCGACCACCCGCACGTAGGTCACCACGCCGCGGTAGGTGTCGTAGACCGAGTCGAAAATCAGCGCGCGCGGCGGGGCATCGGGGTCACCGACCGGCGGCGGAGTCTGCTTCACGATCTCGTTGAGCAGGGTCTCGACGCCCACCCCCGTCTTGGCGCTGGTGAGCAGCACCTCTGAGACGTCGCAGCCAACCAGGCCGGCGAGCTCCGCGGCGTACTTCTCGACGTTCGCGCTCGGCAGGTCGATCTTGTTGAGCACCGGGATGATGTGCAGGTCGGCACCCATCGCGAGGTAGAGGTTGGCCAGGGTCTGCGCCTCGATGCCCTGGCGGCGTCGACGAGCAGGATCGC
>Ga0268264_10000697_pt1 | contig 39075 bp, 37 predicted proteins | sample KBSSwiS32_FD_190357 | JGI IMG/M metagenome (GOLD analysis project Ga0268264, IMG submission 190357) | Switchgrass rhizosphere microbial communities from Kellogg Biological Station, Michigan, USA - KBS Switchgrass S3-2 (SPAdes) (version 2) | ecosystem: Host-associated > Plants > Roots >...
CGGACATGTCACAAGAGCCGCTTTTCCGAGCGCAGCGAGGCGCCCGGCGATCGGCCTGGTGGCCCCGACGACAGCCCCGGAGCGAGCGTCAGCGAGCGACCGGGGTTGTTGCGGGCGAAGCCCGCGTCGTCGGGGACATCCAGGCCGAAGCTCGCCGGGGTATCAGATCAGCGGCTGAGGGGGCCGTCCGGGGCGGGTCGGGCGTCGAGAACCTCGACCGGGTCGCCGACCCGCAGCGTGGCCCCCGGGTTGACCGGCACCAGGTTCATCCCGAACCACACGGCACCGTCCCAGCGACGGTGCTTGGCGAGGGTGTAGGTCGGCTCCTTGCGCCTGACCGCGGTCTCCTCGTCGGTGGTGGGGATGGCGCACCGGTCGCACCCCTTGACCACGCGGAACTCCGCCTCGCCGACGCGCATCCGCAGCCAGCCGTCCTCGGCCCACGGGGTGCCGCCGCCGACCACCAGGTTGGGCCGGAACCGGACCATCGGCAGCGGACCCTCGTCGGCCTTCTCGCCGGCGGCGATGAGCTCGTTGAGGGCGGCCAGCGAGGCCTCGGTCGTGAGCAGCAGCGGGTAGGCGTCGCCGAAGTGCATGGGCACGCCCGGGCCGGCGTACTCCGGGTTGCTCTGCCGGCGGTTGGGATCGTCACAGAACACCAGCCGGACCGGCTCACCCAGGATCTTGCTGAACCAGGCGTCGCCCTCGTGGCCGGCCGGGGTGGCGCCGAACGGAGCCCGCCCGAAGACGGTCACGTCGACGAGCCGGCCGCGCGCGGCCGGACGCGGCACCACCAGGTCGTCCTGTCCGGAGGCGCTGACCTCGAGGCCGCCGTCGGCGCGCAGCCGCGGGTGCACCAGCAGGAGCTCGCGATGCTCGCGCGCGGTGACCGTCTCGCCCGACTCGTCCACGAGCATCCAGCGTCGGTCACCGGCAAGGCCCCACGGCTCGACGACGGCGGTCTCGAGCTCCTGTCCACGGCAGGACTTCACGGGGAACCGACGCAGCTCGGTCAGGGTCAGCTCGGTGGTGGGCTCCGGTGCCGATTCGCTCACGCAGCCATCGTCGCAGGGCGCGTTGCGACCGAGCGAAATATCCAGCGGCGCTGGTCGCCAAAACCTCCACGCGCCCCTACGGTCGCCCCGTGGGCTTCCTGCAGCCGAACCTCCCCGACCTGGACCTGCCGTCGTGGCAGCGCGGCACCCGCCAGGAGCGGATGCGCCCGCTCGTCCGGCACTTCTGCGAGACGGGGTTCGGCTCGCCCGACGTCGTGACCCTCGTCTACGTCGTCAAGATCGGCCTCTATCTCCTCGTCGGCTGGCTGTTCGTGCTGTCGACGCCCGGTATCGACGGCTTCCTGTCGGTCTCCGACTGGTGGCGCTCGCCGGTGGTGTTCTACAAGTTCGTGGTCTGGACGATGCTCTTCGAGGTGCTCGGCCTCGGCTGCGGCTTCGGCCCGCTCAACCTGCGCTTCACCCCGCCGCTGGGCTCGTTCCTCTACTGGCTGCGGCCGGGCACGATCCGGCTGGCGCCGTGGCCGGGCCGGGTGCCGCTGACGGGCGGTGACTCGCGCACGGTCGCCGACGTCGTGCTCTACGCCGGGCTGCTCGCCGCCCTAGGGGTGGCGGCGTACGGCGAGCTGACCCGCTGGCAGGTTGCGCTGGCGCTCGGCGTGCTGGCGGTGGTCGGACTGCGCGACAAGGTGATCTTCCTCGCGGCCCGCTCCGAGGTCTACGCCACGCTGGCGGTGACCTACCTGTTCACCGCGGGCGACACCGTCGTGGCGGCCCAGCTGGTGATGGTGGCGATCTGGTGGGGCGCGGCGACCTCCAAGCTCAACCGGCACTTCCCCTACGTGGTCGCGGCGATGATGAGCAACAGCCCGGTGTGGCGGTTCGGCAACGTCAAGCGGCGGTTCCACCGCAGCTTCCCCGACGACCTGCGCCCGGGGCGGGTCTCGGCATGGCTCGCGCACGGTGGCACGGTCGTGGAGTTCGGCGTACCGCTGCTCCTGCTGCTCGGCGACGGCGGGATGGTCACGAAGGTCGCAGCCGTGGTGATGATCTGCTTCCACCTCAACATCATCAGCAGCCTGCCGATGGGCGTCCCGCTCGAGTGGAACGTCTTCATGATCATCGGGATCCTCAACCTGTTCGTGGCCGACGCCACCGCCGACGTCGGAGACCTGGTGCACCCCCTGCCGACCATCCTGCTGATGGTCGTGGTGGTTGGCACCGTGGTGGTCGGCAACCTGTTCCCCGACAAGGTCTCGTTCCTGCCGGCCATGCGCTACTACGCCGGCAACTGGGACACCTCGCTGTGGTGCTTCCGCGGCGACGCCCTGGCCAAGATGGACGCGAACCTGGTGAAGGCCTCCCTGATGCCACACCAGCAGCTGGAGAAGATCTACGGCGCGGAGCAGGTCGCGCTGACGATGCATCTCGGCTACGCCTTCCGCGCGTGCCACACGCACGGCCGCGCGCTGTTCACGCTCGTCTCGCGCGCGTGCGGACCCAGCGACGAGGACTACTTCGTCATCGACGGAGAGATGGTGGCCGGCACGGCTCTGGGCTGGAACTTCGGCGACGGCCACCTGCACAACGAGCAGCTGGTCGCCGCGCTGCAGAAGCGCTGCCACTTCGCGCCCGGCGAGGTGCGGGTGGTGATGCTCGAGGCCCAGCCGTTCCACCGGTCGACCCAGCGCTACCGCCTGGTCGACGCGGCCGCCGGGGAGCTCGAGCGCGGCTACGTCGAGGTCGCGGACATGGTCGAGGCACAGCCGGCCGACAACGACCTGCCGGTCCACGTGACCTCGTCGGCTCCCGCCAGCGCGTGAAGCTCGACGCCGTCGTCGTCGGCGCGGGCCCCAACGGACTCGCGGCCGCGGTCGCCCTGGCCAGGGCGGGCCGGTCGGTCACGGTGCTGGAGGGAGCCGACACGATCGGTGGTGGCACGCGCACCGCCGAGCTCACCGTGCCCGGGCTGAGGCACGACGTCTGCTCGGCCGTGCACCCGTTCGCCGTCGCCTCGCCGTTCCTCGCCTCGCTGCCGCTGGCCCGGCACGGCCTGGTGTGGCGGCACGCCGAGGTCGAGCTGGCGCACCCGCTCGACGACGGCTCGGCGGGAGTGATGGTGCGCTCGCTGGCCGAGACGTGCGCGGGGCTGGGCCGCGACGGCGAGGCCTGGCGCGGCCTGTTCGGCCCGCTCACCCGCGGTTTCGACCAGCTCGCGGACGACGTGCTGGGCCCGGTGCTGCGCTGGCCGGCGCACCCGGTCCGGATGGCGCGGTTCGGCCTGCGCGCCGGGCTCTCCGCGACCCTGCTGGCCGGCCGGTTCGAGACGCCTCAGGCCCGGGCCCTGTTCGCCGGGTCGGCGGCGCACGTCTTCCGCCCGCTCAACCGGCCGGCCACCGCCTCGGTCGGGGTGATGCTCACCGCGGCCGGTCACGTGCACGGGTGGCCGGTGCCGGAGGGCGGCTCCGCGGCGATCACCGACGCCCTGGCCTCGCTCCTGGCCGAGCTCGGCGGGACGGTCGTGACGGGCCACCGGGTGCGCGCCCGGTCCGACCTGCCGGCGGCGCGGGTCACCCTGTTCGACACCGGCCCCGAGGCCGTGCTCGAGGTGTACGGCGACACTCTGCCGGCCCGCGCGAGGCGGGGGTTCCGCCGCTTCCGGCACGGCCCGGCGGCGTACAAGGTTGACCTCGCCGTACGCGGCGGGGTGCCGTGGACCAACGAGGCCGCGCGACGGGCCGGGACCGTGCACGTCGGCGGGACGCTCGAGGAGATCGCCACCGCCGAGGCCGCCATCTGCGCCGGCGAGATGCCCGAGCGGCCGTTCGTGCTCGTCGCCCAGCAGTCGCTCGCCGATCCCAGCCGGGTGCTGCGACAGCCGGGCGGCGACATCCACCCGGTCTGGGCCTATGCGCACGTGCCCGCCGGCTGGGCCGGTCCCGGCGAGCAGGTGGTGCTCGACCAGCTCGAGCGGTTCGCACCCGGGCTCCGCGAGCGGGTGGTGGCGACGGCCGTGCGCAGCCCGGCCGACTTCGCCGCCGACAACCCCAACTACGTCGGCGGTGACATCGTCGGTGGAGCCAACGACCTGCGCCAGCTGGTGGCCCGGCCGCGCCTCGCGGCGGACCCGTATGCGACCGGGATCCCCGGGGTCTACCTGTGCTCCGCGGCGACACCGCCGGGTGCGGGCGTGCACGGCATGTGCGGCTACCGCGCCGCGCAGCGCGCGCTGCGCCGCCTCGCCGGCGGCGCAGGATGAGGGGTCGCCGGGCCACGGTCGCGAAACCTCGCACGCCGGTGCTGGGACCCGGCCACCGCCCTCAGACCAGCGACCTGACCGCCTCGACGGCCCGGTCCACCTGGTCGGGGTCGGTGGCCAGGCTCGGCCCGAGCCGGACGTAGGAGGTCGCGTACGGCGTGGCACTGCCCACCACCCCCGCCTGGCGCAGCCTGGCGACGACGTCCGGCGGCCGCTGACCCGCGACATCGAAGCAGACGATCCCGGCGGAGACGTCGGACGACATCGGCGTCTTCAGGGTGATCCCCTCGATGCCCGACAGCCCCTCCTTGAGCCGGGTCGCCTGCTCGGCGACCCGCGCGACCACCCGCGCCCGCCCGATCCGCGACATGAACCCGAACGCGTCCGCGGCCGCCCACTGGTGCTCGAAGCAGTGGTAGCCGCCCGGCGTGAGCCGCCCCGCCGGCACCGAAGGGTCGGAGAAGGTCGGGATCACCGCCGCCAGCGGTCCCCAGTCGCGGCCCCACAGGATCCCGGTGCCCCGGGGTCCGTGCAGCCACTTGTGGGTGCCTGCGGCCAGGAAGTCACACCCCAGGTCCGACACGTCGGCGTCGACCGCGCTGAACCCGTGCACGCCGTCGACGCACACCGAGTACTGGTCGCGCGGCACGCGGTCCAGGTCATCCAGCGCCGTGCAGATCTCCCGCACGGGCACCCGCACCCCGGTGCTCGAGTGGACCCAGGTCAGGGCCACCACCTTGGTCCGCGGGGTGACTGCGGCGACGAGCGCCTCGACCATCGCGTCGACGGCCGCCGCCGCAGGGTCGTCGTAGAGCGTGACCCGGCTGACCAACGCACCCGTGCGCTCGTGCAGCAGCCGCAGGCTCTCCTCGGTCGAGTAGAAGTCGTGGGTGGTGGTCACCACCTCGTCGCCCGGCCCCAACGACATCCCGCCGTACATCAGGCCCAGCCCCATCGTGGTGCTGTCGGTCAGGGCGTACTGGTTGGCGACGCCTCCGTGGTAGCCAGCGGCGGCGCTCCGGACCGCGGCCTCACGCCGGGCCCGGGCCAGCAGCGCCGTCTCCGTGTCAGTGGCGAGCTCGTCGCGGTAGCCGGCGATGGCCTGGTCGAGCACCTTGGTGTGCGGGGAGAAGACGAACGCGGCGAACTGGGCCAGGGACGGGTCGAGGTTGAACTGGGCCCGGACCGACGCCCAGTCCCGGGGGTCGAAGTCGGTGGCGGCGGCACCGGAAGCGACGCCGGATGAGACGCCGGCGGCGGTGCTGGGCGGGGTGCTGACAGAGGTGCTCGACGGCGTACTGACGGCGGCCTCGGGCGGTCCGTCGTGGGAGTCGCAGCCGGCGAGGAGGGCGGTGCCGCCGACCAGGCCGGCGCCCAGGAGGGCGCGTCGGGACGGATGGTCCATCCGGCCATCTTGCGGGTGATGGTTGGCTGACGCCATGAGCGATGGGGCGGCACGCGAGTGCGACGTGGTGGTCCTGGGCGTCGGCCCGGGTGGGGAGTACGCCGCGCGCAAGCTCGCCGAGGCGGGGCTCGCCGTGGTGGCGGTCGACGAGGCACTGGTGGGCGGCGAGTGCCCGTTCTGGGGCTGCACGCCCTCCAAGCTGATGGTGCGGCCGGCCGACCTGATCGCCGAGGTGCACCGCGCCGACCGGCTGGCCGGCGACGCGCACGTGCGGCCGGACTGGTCGCTGGTCGCGGCCCGGATCCGCGAGGCCAACCATGACTGGACCGACAGCCAGCACGTCGAGCCGCTCGAGCACGCGGGGGTGAGCATCGTGCGCGGCCACGGACGGCTGGAGGGCCCGGGCGTGGTCCGCGTCGAGAAGGACGGTGCGACCACCGTCCTGCGGGCCACCCGTGGCGTGCTCCTCAACACCGGGACCGAACCGTCGAGGCCACCGATCGAGGGGCTGGCGACCACGCCGTACTGGACCAACCGCGAGGCCATGCAGGTCACCGAGGTCCCCGAGCGGCTGGTCGTCGTGGGCGGAGGCCCCAACGGCCTCGAGCTCGCCCAGGTCTTCCGGCGCTACGGCGCCGAGGTGACGCTCCTCGAGGCCGCCGACCGGATCGCCGCCCACGAGGAGCCGGAGGCGAGCGATGCAATCGCCGCGGTGTTCGGCGACCAGGGGATCGAGGTCCGCGCCGGCGTCGAGATCACCCGGGTCGACCACGACGGGGAGTTCCGGATCCGGGTCGGCGACGACACCGTCACCGCCGACCAGCTGCTGATGGCCGTGGGGCGCAGCAACAACCTGCTCGACATCGGCCTGGAGACCGTCGGCCTCGACCCGGGCGCAAGCACGGTGGCGATCGACGGGCACATGCGCGCCGGCGACCGGCTCTGGGCCGTCGGCGACATCACCGGCAAGGGCGCGTTCACCCACGTCTCGCGCTACCAGGCCGCGGGGGCGGTGGCCGACCTCCTCGGGCACGACGGACCCGCTGCCGACTACCGCGCGGTCTCGCGGGTGACCTTCACCGACCCCGAGCTGGCCGCCGTCGGGATGACCGAGCAGCAGGCCCGCGAGGCCGGTCTCACCGTGCGGGTCGGGCTCGCGCAGGTCGACCGGTCGGCGCGCGGCTGGCTGCACGGCCCCGGCACCACGGGCATCGTCAAGGTGGTCGAGGACGCCGACCGGGGCGTCCTGGTGGGGGCGACGGTGGTGGCGCCGTACGGCGGCGAGGTGATCGGCATGCTGGTGACGGCGGTGCACGCCGAGGTGCCGGTGGACCGGCTACGGACGATGCACTACGCCTACCCGACGTTCCACCGCACCATCGAGGCGGCGCTCAAGCGGCTGCGCTGACCGGCGCCCGGCCCGGGGAGTGTCCGGGCGAGTGTCTGGGGGAGTGTCCGGACCAGACCAGTCGGGCATACGTTAGGACCGGCGTGATCTCGGGTAGGGACGGGGCAGTCGCCCCGCCCCGAGGCGCCACAAGGAGGAGCCATGTCGCAGCCCAGGCACCATCTGTCCGACGACACCAGCGACCGGCTCTACACACCCGAGGAGCTCGCGTCGTACGCCGCCGCGGAGGCCGAGCCCGCACCGCCAGCGCCCGCGACCTACCGCCCGGACCCGCTGAGTGACCCACTGACCGACCCGCTGCCGGAGGTGGCGCCCCCCGCCGTCGAGCACACCGTGATCCGGCCCCGCCCAGCGCTCTCCGACCCGCCACCGGCCCCACCGGTGGCTGCACCGGTGGCTGGACCGCGCCAGGTCACCCCCGCGGCCGGCCCGCCGTCCGGCCCACCGTCCGGCCCGCCCACCGGCCCGCCCACCGGCCCGCCCACCGGTCCACCGCCGCCTCCGCCGCTGCGCCCGGTGAGCGGGCCCCCGAGCGGCCCCCCGCCGGCGGCGCCACCCACGGCCCCCCCGACGGCCCCGGCCACGACCTCGCCCGCCGGGGCGCCCGAGGCCGCCGAGCCGCGCCGGTTCATGACGGCCACCGACTTCCTCGAGCGGCGGGCCGACGCCGCCGAGCCCGGCCCGGCGACCTGGGGCTGGCGCGGCCGGGTGCGCCGCTGGAGCGGCGGCGCGATCAAGCCGAAGATGGGCGCGGCCGAGCGCGCCTACACCCAGGACCGCACCCTGATCCAGAAGGACTTCGACGGTCCGGTCACGATCGCGTTCATCAACCCCAAGGGCGGTGCCGCGAAGACCACCGGTGTCCTGGCGGCCGGCTACACCTTCGGCACGATCCGCGGAGGCGGCGTGGTCGCCTGGGACAACAACGAGACGCGCGGCACCCTGGGCATCCGGGGCTCACGCAGCACGCACACCAAGACCACCAAGGAGCTGCTGGGCGATCTCGGCAAGTTCGCCGACGTCTCGCAGTCGCGGATCGGCGACCTCGGCTCCTACGTCCGCTCGCAGGGTGACGCGCACTTCGACGTGCTCGCCTCCGACGAGAGCGCCAACGTCACCGGCCAGATCCACGCCGACGACTTCAACTCCATCCACCAGCTGCTGATGCGGTTCTACCGGGTGATCCTGGTCGACACGGGCAACAACATGAGGGCCGAGAACTGGCTGGCCGCCGCCGACGCCGCCGACCTGCTGGTGGTCACCTCGACGATCCGCGAGGACACCGGCTACAGCGGTCTGTGGATGCTCGACGCGCTCCAGGACGCCGGCTACCAGAACCTGAAGTACAAGACGGTCACGGTGCTCTCGGACCCCTCGACGACGGTGGACAGCAAGCTCGCCGCCGACCTGGTCGACGTCTACCAGCAGCGGACCCGCGGGGTCTACCGGGTGCCCTACGACCCGGCGCTCGTGGCCGGCTCGGTGCTGCCCTACAACCAGCTCTCGCACGGCACCCGGATGAGCTGGCTGCGGGCCTGCGCGGGAATGGCCTCGGCCCTCTGAGCGCTGGCCCCTGTATGCGAGCCGTCGTCTTCACCGAGCCCGGTCCGTCGTCCGTCATGAGGGTGGTCGACCGCGACCTGCCCGAGCCCGGCCGGGGTGAGGTGCGGGTCCGGCTGGTCCGGGCCGGGGTCAACCCGACCGACTGGAAGCGTCGCGGGCAGCCGCTGCCCGCTCCCGAGGTCACCCCCGGCCAGGACGGCGCCGGCGTGGTCGACGCGGTGGGCGAGGGTGTCGACGGGCTTGCCGTGGGCGACCGCGTCTGGGTGGTGCTGGCCCAGCGGGAGAAGGCGTACGGGACCGCCGCCGAGCACACCGTGCAGCCGGCCGGCCACGTCGTGGCGCTGCCCGAGGGCGCGTCGTACGACCTCGGCGCCTCGCTCGGCGTGCCCGCGGTCACCGCGCACCGGGCGCTCACCTCCGCCGAGCTCGGGCCGTCCCGGCTCGCGCCGGGTGCGATGGACGGCCTGACGGTGCTGGTCGCCGGCGGCGCCGGTGCGGTCGGCAACGCCGCCATCCAGCTGGCCCGCTGGGCCGGCGCGACGGTGGTCACCACGGTCAGCAGCGCGGAGAAGGCCGCGCTGGCCACCGCGGCCGGCGCCCAGCACGTCGTCAACTACCGCGAGGGCGACACCGAGGCGGCGATCCGGGCGGTCGCGCCCGACGGGGTCGACCTGGTGGTCGAGGTGGCTCCGGCGCAGAACAACGAGCTCGACCTCGCGGTGACCAAGGTGCACGGCACGGTCGCGATCTACGCCAACAACGGCGGCGACGAGGTGACGGTGCCGCTGCGCGCCACGTTCTCGAAGAACCTCCGCTACCAGTTCGTCATCCTCTACACCCTCGACGACCGCTTCCTGACGGCCGCGCTCGAGGACGTCTCCGCCGCCGTGGCCGACGGCGCCCTCCGCGTGGGAGAGAGCGCCGGCGTACCTCTCCACCACTTCCCGCTCGAGCAGACCGCGGCGGCCCACGACGCCGTCGAGGACGGCGCTGTCGGCAAGGTGCTGATCGACGTCGCCGTCGGCTGACCGGTCGGAAGGACTCAGCTCCCGGCGTAGAAGGAGATCGAGTCGAAGGCGACGTTCGCGTTGTCGCCGTTGGTGATGATCACCGAGCCGTCGGGGAGGATCTTGATCACGCCGGGCGTGGCGCCGCTCAGGCCGGTGCCGACCCCGAAGTACGCCGTGCCTTCCGGCCGGGCGCCCGGCGGCAGGTCGAGCAGGTTGGCGATCGCGGGGCCGGGGAACCGTTCCGAACCCTGGAGGTGCACGAAGCCGGCGGCGTCCTTGCGGAAGCCCAGCGGTCGGTCCGGCCCGGCGGTCCAGCCATGGATCGGCGTGAGGGGCTGGAGAGCGGAGGGCCCTAGCTGGTCGGCGAGGGCGGCGTGCGGCATGGTGGCCAGCGACGCCTCGTTGACCTGCGTGCCGGTCACGGTGTCCGGCTTGATCCGGTTGGCCGAGAGCGAGTGCTTCTTGATCAGCTGGTTGCCGCTGACCTTGGCGTGCACGGTGCCGGCGGCGTAGCCGGCGGTGCCACGGAGGGCGGCCACGACGGCGAGGACGGCGACGGCCACGAGGGCGGATGCGGGGATGCGGGTGCGAGTCATGGCGACCGACTACCACAACGACCGATTTCCCGGACGGGGCCTGAGCGGCCCTCGACGTGCCACGCGACGACGCACCAGGCGACGCGTACCGCGGATCGCTCGCCGCGGGGTAGGGTCGCCCCGATCGGATTTCCTTTAACCAACCGTCCCGTGAGGCGGAGAAGGAGGTCGAGCGCACCGATGTGTGCCCAACCCAGCCCAGCCCAGCAGGAGACGCCACCCTCAAGCGGTGGCCGCACGGTCCTCGACGACCGGGACATCGCGCGGGCGCTGACCCGCATCTCGCACGAGATCCTCGAGCGCAACAAGGGCGCAGGAGACCTCGTGCTGCTCGGCATCCCCAGCCGCGGCGTGCCGCTGGCCCGGCGGATCGCGGAGCGGATCGCCGCGGTCGAGGGCGACGACGTCCCCGTCGGCTCGCTGGACGTGACGATGTACCGCGACGACCTGCGCCTCAAGCCGGCCCGCACGCTCATGAAGACCGAGATCCCGCCCGGCGGCGTCGACGGCAAGGTCGTGGTGCTCGTCGACGACGTGCTGTTCAGCGGCCGCACCATCCGTGCCGCGCTCGACGCGCTCAACGACGTGGGCCGCCCGGCCGCCGTACGGCTGGCGGTGCTGGTCGACCGCGGCCACCGGGAGCTGCCGATCCGGGCCGACTTCGTCGGCAAGAACCTGCCGACCTCGCTGGTCGAGCGGGTCCGGCTCAGCATCGCCGAGATCGACGGGCAGGACGGCGTGCGGATCGAAGGGGGCGCCCAGTGAAGCGGCACCTGCTCAGCGCGGCAGACCTGAGCCGCGACGACGCCGAGCTGGTCCTCACCACCGCCGACGAGATGCGCTCGCTGGCCGACCGGCCCATCAAGAAGCTCCCGGCGCTGCGCGGGCGCACCGTGGTCAACCTCTTCTTCGAGGACTCCACCCGGACCCGGATCTCCTTCGAGGCAGCGGCCAAGCGGCTCAGCGCCGACGTGATCAACTTCGCGGCCAAGGGCTCCAGCCTGAGCAAGGGCGAGAGCCTCAAGGACACCGCGCTCACCCTGGAGGCGATGGGCGCCGACGCCGTCGTGGTCCGGCACGGCTCCAGTGGCGCGCCGCACCGGCTCGCGCACTCTGGGTGGGTCAGGTCCAGCGTCGTGAACGCCGGCGACGGCACCCACGAGCACCCGACCCAGGCGCTGCTCGACGCATTCACGATGTGGAAGCACCTGGGCGAGTCGAAGCCCGGCGGGCTCGAGGGACGCCGGGTCGCGATCGTCGGCGACGTCCTGCACAGCAGGGTCGCGCGGTCCAACGCGTTGCTGCTGCGCACCCTCGGTGCCGAGGTGACGCTGGTGGCGCCGCCGACCCTGTTCCCGGTCGGGGTGGAGAGCTGGCCGGTCGAGACGTCGTACGACCTAGACGGCGTGCTGCCCAAGGCCGACGCCGTCATGATGCTGCGGGTGCAGCGGGAGCGGATGAACGGCGGGTTCTTCCCGACGCCGCGCGAGTACAGCCGCCGCTACGGGCTCGACGCGCGACGGATGGCGACCCTGCAGGACCACACGATCGTCATGCACCCCGGCCCCATGGTCCGAGGCATGGAGATCACCGCGGACGTGGCCGACTCGGCCCGCTCGGTGATCGTCGAGCAGGTCACCAACGGCGTCGCCGTCCGGATGGCCGTGCTCTACCTGCTGCTCGGGGGCGCCGAGCCGGCCGTCGGAGGAGAAGAGTGACCAGCTACCTGATCAAGAACGCCTCGATCCTGGGGGGCGCGCCCACCGACCTGCTCCTCGAGGAGGGCGTGATCGCCCAGGTCGACACCGGGCTGTCCGCGAAGGACGCCGAGGTCGTCGACGCGTCCGGGCTCGTGGCGCTCCCCGGCCTCGTCGACCTGCACACCCACCTGCGCGAGCCAGGTCGTGAGGACGCCGAGACCGTCGACAGCGGCACCGCCGCCGCCGCGCTGGGCGGCTTCACCGCCGTGCACGCGATGGCCAACACCGACCCGGTCGCCGACACCGCCGGCGTGGTCGAGCAGGTCTGGCGGCTCGGCCGGGAGGCCGGGCACTGCGACGTATACCCGGTCGGCGCCGTGACCGTCGGGCTGGCGGGGGAGCGGCTCGCCGAGCTGGGCGCGATGGCCGACTCCGCCGCCCGGGTCCGGGTCTTCTCCGACGACGGGAAGTGCGTCAGCGACGCAGTGCTGATGCGTCGCGCGCTGGAGTACGTCAAGGCGTTCGACGGGGTCATCGCCCAGCACGCCCAGGAGCCGCGGCTGACCGAGGGTGCGCAGATGAACGAGGGCGAGCTCTCGGGCCGGCTGGGCCTGGCCGGGTGGCCCGCCGTCGCCGAGGAAGCGGTCATCGCCCGCGACTGCCTGCTGGCCGCGCACGTGGGCTCGCGGCTGCACGTGTGCCATGTGTCGACCGCGGGCTCGGTGGAGATCGTCCGCGACGCCAAGGCCCGGGCGGCGAGGGAGGGCGGCTGGAGCGTCACGGCAGAGGTCTGCCCCCACCACCTGCTGCTGACCGACGAGCTGGCCACGACCTACGACCCGATCTACAAGGTCAACCCGCCGCTGCGCACGAGCCGCGACGTCGAGGCGCTCCGCGCGGGGCTGGCCGACGGCACCATCGACGTGGTGGCCACCGACCACGCCCCGCACCCGCACGAGGACAAGGACTGCGAGTGGGCCGCCGCGGCGTTCGGGATGCTCGGGCTCGAGACCGCGCTCTCGATCGTGCAGGAGACGATGGTCGACCCCGGTCTGCTCGACTGGGCCGGCGTGGCCGAGCGGATGTCACACGCGCCCGCCCGCATCGGCCGGGTCGCCGACCACGGCCGCAGCCTGGAGGCCGGGCAGCCGGCCAACCTGGTGCTCTACGACCCTGCCGTCCGCCGGGTGGTCGAGGCCAGCGAGTCCGCGTCCCTGAGCCGCAACACGCCGTACGCCGGGATGGAGCTGCCCGGCCGGGTCATGGCGACGTTCCTCCGGGGCCGGCCCACGGTCCTGGACGGCAAGCTGCAGTGAGCCGCCTCGAAGGGTGGTGACGCCGGGCCGCGCCCGGGTTAGGTTGCCAGCACCGAGGCATACCCGGCCGGGTGTGCCACCGGCTGCTCGTCCCGTGGAGGTCTCGTGGTCATCCGTCGCTCGGTCCTGCTGGCCCTCGTCCCACTCGCGGCCATGGCGCTCGCGATCTCCGCCGTTCCGGCCTCCGAAGCGAAGCCCGGTGGCCCGACGACCGGGACGGGTGCGGTGTTCATGGTCAACCCGGTGCAGTCGAGCGGTGACGAGTCGCTCACCGACCAGAAGGACGCCGCCGGCGCCGTGCCGGCCTCGGCGTACGCGACCGTCCCGATCCGCAACCTCGACGGTTCCGGCTACCTGCGGGGCAGCTGGGTGAGCGTCGACTCGGCGACCGGCACACCCGCGTACTCCACGACCGGGAGCTACTTCTACGACCGCAGCCAGGACCAGTTCGAGCAGGTGATGGGCTACTTCTGGGTCAACCAGGCCCAGGAGTACCTGCAGTCGCTCGGCTTCGGGTCGAGCCTCCCGCCGGTCCTCAAGCAGCAGTTCTCGGTCAAGATCGACCAGTACGGCGGCGACAACAGCTACGAGACGACCAAGCCGTTCCGGATCCGGCTCGGCAAGGGCGGCGTGGACGATGCGGAGGACGCCGAGGTGATCGTGCACGAGTACGGTCACGCGGTGCAGGCCGACCAGGTCGTCGGCTTCGGCTCGAGCCTCGACGCCGGCTCGATCGGGGAGGCGTTCGGGGACTACTTCGGCGTCTCGGTCGGGCTCGCGGCCGCCCAGCAGTACGGCTGGCCGGTCCGCGCCGAGCCTGCCTGTCCGATGGACTGGGACTCGACGTCCTACACCGCCGCGCCGCACTGCATCCGGCGTTTCGACACCGGACTGACGGTCGCGGACCGGATCGGCGAGGTCCACTACGACGGCCAGATCTGGAGCCAGGCACTGTGGGAGATCCGTCTCGGCTACGGCTCGCTGGGCCTGGGCGCGAAGCGCTGGGACACCACGCTGGTCGACTCCCAGTTCGGCTATGCGCCCGGCACGTCGTTCTCGGCAGCCGCGCTCGCGACGTACGAGACGGCGCTCGCCCGCGACGGCAGGAAGGCTGCCGACCTGGTCCGGGCGCGGTTCGCCGCGCGCGGCATCACCTTCTGAGCCGTCCGGACGCGGCGCTCCAGGTCGCGAACAGGCCCTGAGAGGCGACGGCGTCCCGGTGGCCGGACCATCCGTGCAGGAGTCCGGCCACCGGTCGGCTCGCTGGTAGGGTCGGGGTCGTTCGGCATCCTTTAAGCACCGTCCCGTGAGGCGGAGAAGGAGTACGACTTTGCCCAGCCCTGCCCCTGCGATCCTGGTCCTCGAGGACGGTCGCACCTTCCGCGGCGACACCTACGGCGCCGAGGGCGAGACCTTCGGCGAAGCGGTCTTCAACACCGGCATGACCGGCTACCAGGAGACGCTGACCGACCCGTCCTACCACCGCCAGGTGGTGGTGATGACCGCGCCGCACATCGGCAACACCGGCGTCAACGACGAGGACCCCGAGTCCTCCCGGATCTGGGTGGCCGGCTACGTCGTGCGCGACCCGGCCCGGGTGCCGTCGAGCTGGCGCAGCCGCCGCAGCCTCGACGAGGAGCTCCAGGCCCAGGGCGTGGTCGGCATCTCCGGCATCGACACCCGCGCCCTGACCCGCCACCTGCGCGAGCGCGGCGCCATGCGGGTCGGCATCTCCTCGGTCGAGACCGACCCCGACGCGCTGCTCGCCCGGGTCCGGTCCAGCGCCGAGATGGCCGGCGCCGAGCTCGCCCAGGAGGTCTCGACGGGGGAGACCTACGTCGTCCCCGCGATCGGGACGAAGCTGTTCACGGTGGCCGCCCTCGACCTCGGCATCAAGGCGATGACCCCGCACCGGATGGCCGAGCGCGGCATCGAGGTGCACGTCCTGCCCGCCACCGCGACCGTCGACGACCTCCACGCCGTAGGCGCAGACGGGCTCTTCTACTCCAACGGCCCCGGCGACCCGGCCGCGACGACCTCCCAGATCGAGCTGCTGCAGGGCGCCCTCGCCGACGCCATCCCCTACTTCGGGATCTGCTTCGGCAACCAGCTCTTCGGCCGGGCGCTCGGGTTCGGCACCTACAAGCTCAAGTACGGCCACCGGGGCATCAACCAGCCGGTCATGGACCTCACCACCGGCAAGGTCGAGGTGACCGCCCACAACCACGGCTTCGCTGTCGACGCGCCCCTCGAGGGCGTCACCGAGACGCCGTACGGCGCGGCGACCGTCAGCCACGTCTGCCTCAATGACGACGTCGTCGAGGGGCTGGAGCTCCGCGACGCGGAGGGTGCTCTGAAGGGATTCTCGGTGCAGTACCACCCCGAGGCCGCCGCCGGCCCGCACGACGCGGCGTACCTCTTCGACCGGTTCGTGAGCCTCATGGAAGGCAAGGCCTGATGCCCAAGCGCGAGGACATCAAGAGCGTCCTGGTGATCGGCTCGGGGCCGATCATCATCGGCCAGGCCTGCGAGTTCGACTACTCCGGCACCCAGGCGTGCCGGGTGCTGCGCGCCGAGGGGCTCCGGGTGATCCTGGTCAACTCCAACCCCGCCACGATCATGACCGACCCGGAGTTCGCCGACGCGACCTATGTCGAGCCGATCACCGCCGAGTTCGTCGAGAAGGTGATCGAGAGGGAGCGCCCCGACGCGCTGCTCGCGACCCTCGGCGGCCAGACCGCCCTCAACACGGCGATGGCGCTGGACGCGGCCGGCGTGCTGGACAAGTACGGCGTGGAGCTGATCGGCGCCTCGATCGAGGCGATCGACCGCGGTGAGAACCGGCAGGTCTTCAAGAAGATCGTCGAGGAGCTCGGCGGCGAGGTCGCCCGCAGCGCGATCTGCCACTCGATGGACGACTGCCTGGCAGCGGTCGAGGAGCTCGGCTACCCGGTCGTCGTCCGGCCGTCGTTCACGATGGGCGGCACCGGCTCCGGCATGGCGCACGACGAGACCGACCTGCGCCGGATCGCGGGCGCCGGGATCCAGGCGAGCCCGACCAGCGAGGTGCTCCTCGAGGAGTCGATCCTCGGCTGGAAGGAGTACGAGCTCGAGGTCATGCGCGACACCAAGGACAACGTGGTGATCGTCTGCTCGATCGAGAACCTCGACCCGATGGGCGTCCACACCGGCGACTCGATCACCGTCGCACCCGCGATGACGCTGACCGACCGCGAGTACCAGCAGCTCCGCGACCTCTCCATCGGCATCATCCGCTCGGTCGGCGTCGACACCGGCGGGTGCAACATCCAGTTCGCGGTCAACCCGCGCGACGGCCGGATCGTCGTGATCGAGATGAACCCCCGGGTCTCGCGCTCCTCCGCGCTGGCGTCCAAGGCGACCGGCTTCCCGATCGCGAAGATCGCGGCCAAGGTCGCGATCGGCTACACGCTCGATGAGATCCCCAACGACATCACGGTGCGGGCCGACGGCTCCAGCACGCCGGCGGCGTTCGAGCCGACGCTCGACTACGTCGTGGTGAAGGTGCCGCGGTTCGCGTTCGAGAAGTTCCCCGCCGCCGACCCCCAGCTGACCACCCACATGAAGTCGGTCGGCGAGGCGATGGCGATCGGCCGCAACTTCACCGAGGCGCTGCAGAAGGCGCTGCGCTCGCTGGAGAGCAAGGACGCGCCGTTCGACTGGCACCAGGAGTGGGTCGAGCTCGACAAGACGGCGCTGCTGGAGGAGATCAAGGTCCCGCACGACGGCCGGCTCAAGAAGGTGATGGACGCCCTGCGCGCGGGCGCCACCGCCGAGGAGGTGCACGCCGCCACCCACATCGACCCGTGGTTCGTCGACCAGCTGCTGCTGATCAACGAGATCGCCGTCGAGGTGACCACGGCGCCCGAGCTGACCCCCGGGATCCTGCGCAGGGCCAAGCGGCACGGGTTCTCCGACGTCCAGATCGGCAAGATCCGCGGCATGTCGGCCGACGTGGTCCGCGGGGTTCGGCACGCGCTCGGGATCCGCCCGGTCTTCAAGACCGTCGACACCTGCGCGGCCGAGTTCGCCGCGGCGACGCCCTACCACTACTCCTCCTACGACGAGGAGACCGAGGTGGGGGCCCGCGAGCGGCCGGCCGTGATCATCCTCGGCTCAGGGCCCAACCGGATCGGCCAGGGCATCGAGTTCGACTACTCCTGCGTGCACGCCGCGATGACCCTGTCCGAGGCGGGCTACGAGACCGTGATGGTCAACTGCAACCCCGAGACGGTCTCGACCGACTACGACACCTCCGACCGGCTCTACTTCGAGCCGCTGACGCTGGAGGACGTGCTCGAGATCGTGCACGCCGAGCAGCAGGCCGGCCCGATCGCCGGCGTGATCTGCCAGCTCGGCGGGCAGACGCCGCTCGGGCTCGCCCAGGGGCTCGAGGACAACGGCGTGCCGATCGTCGGCACCTCGCCGGGCGCGATCCACCTCGCCGAGGAGCGCGGCGCCTTCGGCCGCGTGCTGGCCGAGGCCGGGCTGCCGGCGCCCAAGCACGGGATGGCCACGTCGTACGCCGAGGCCAAGGCGATCGCGGCCGAGATCGGCTACCCGGTGCTGGTCCGGCCGTCGTACGTCCTCGGTGGGCGCGGCATGGAGATCGTCTACGGCGACGAGGCGCTCGAGGGCTACATCGCGCGCGCGACCCAGGTGAGCCCCGAGCACCCGGTGCTCGTCGACCGGTTCATCGACGATGCGGTCGAGATCGATGTCGACGCTCTCTACGACGGCAAGGAGCTGTTCCTCGGCGGGGTGATGGAGCACATCGAGGAGGCCGGCATCCACTCCGGCGACTCCTCGTGTGCGCTGCCGCCGATCACCCTCGGCGACTCCGAGATCCGGCGGATCCGCAGCGCCACCGAGGCGATCGCGCGGGGCGTGGGTGTGTGCGGGCTGATCAACATCCAGTTCGCGCTCGGCTCCGACGTCCTCTACGTGCTCGAGGCCAACCCGCGCGCCAGCCGCACGGTGCCGTTCGTGTCCAAGGCCACCTCGACCCCGCTGGCCAAGGCCGCGGCGCGGATCATGCTCGGCGAGACGATCGCCGAGCTGCGCGCCTCCGGGCTGCTGCCGGCCACGGGCGACGGCGGCACGCTGCCACCCGACCAGCCGATCGCGGTCAAGGAGGCGGTGATGCCGTTCAACCGGTTCCGCACCCCCGACGGCCAGCAGGTCGACACCGTGCTCGGCCCGGAGATGAAGTCGACCGGCGAGGTGATGGGGCTCGACGCCGACTTCGGCAGCGCGTTCGCCAAGTCGCAGACCGCGTCCTACGGCTCGCTGCCACTGCCGGGCATGCACGAGGACCGTCCGGCGCGGATCTTCGTCTCGATCGCCAACCGCGACAAGCGGCACATGATCTTCCCGGTGAAGGTCCTCGCCGACCTGGGCTTCGAGATCCTCGCCACCCAGGGCACGGCCGATGCGCTGCGCCGCAACGGCGTCCAGGCGACGGTGGTGCGCAAGCACTTCGCCGGCCCGGGCCCCGCGGGCGAGCCGACCACCGTGCAGCTGATCCTCGACGGCCAGATCGACCTCATCGTCAACACGCCCTATGGCGCGGCTGGTGGCTCCGAGCGCATCGACGGCTACGAGATCCGCACGGCGGCGGTGATGAGCAACGTCCCGTGCATCACGACCGTGCAGGGGCTGGGCGCCGCCGTGCAGGGGATCGAGGCGATGATCCGTGGCTCGATCGGCGTCCGGTCGCTGCAGGACTGGTTCCCCGCCACGTGACGGCCTACTCCGTCCTCTTCGACCACGGCTTCCGGCACCTCGACGCCGAGCGCGCGCACCGGCTCGGCTTCCACGCGGTCCGGGCGGCCCGTCCGGTGCTCGCGCGGCGCCGTACGCCGGGCGCCCCGGTCACGGCGATGGGGCTGACCTTCCCCAACGTGCTCGGCCTGGCCGCCGGCTTCGACAAGAACGCCGTCGGCATCGACGCGCTGGCCGCGCTCGGCTTCGGGCACGTCGAGGTCGGCACGGTGACCGGCCGCGCGCAGCCCGGCAACGACCGGCCCCGGCTCTTCCGGCTGCCCGACGACCGCGCCGTGGTCAACCGGATGGGGTTCAACAACGACGGCGCCGAGATAGTCGCCCGTCGGCTCGCCGCGCGTGGGCACCGTGCACCGGGCATCGGGGGACCGGTGCTGGGCGTGAACATCGGGAAGACAAAGGTGGTGCCCGAGGACGACGAGGCGGCGGTGCTCGACGACTACGGGCTCAGCGCGCGGCTGCTGACGCCGTACGCCGACTACCTCGTGGTCAACGTCAGCTCCCCCAACACCCCCGGTCTGCGCACGCTCCAGGCGGTCGAGAAGCTCGAGCCGCTGCTGACCCACGTCCGGGCGACCGCCGACCGCGCCGTCTCGGACCGCCGGGTGCCGCTGCTGGTCAAGATCGCCCCGGACCTGGCCGACGAGGACGTGCTCGCCGTCGCGGATCTGGCCATGGCCATCGGTCTCGACGGCATCATCGCGACCAACACCACGATCTCGCGCGACGGGCTCGTGTCGACTCCCGCGCAGGTCGCGGCCGCGGGCGCCGGAGGTCTGTCAGGTCGCCCGCTCACGCAGCGCTCGCTCGAGGTGCTGCGGCTGCTGCGGGAGCGGGTCGGTGACCGGCTCTCCCTGATCGGCGTCGGCGGCATCACCACGGCCGACGACGCCCGCGCCCGGCTCGACGCCGGCGCCGACCTGCTGCAGGGCTACACGGCGTTCGTCTACGAGGGGCCCGGGTGGCCTCGCCGGATCCTGAAGGGACTGCCATGACGTTTGGTGCCCGGTTCACCGCCGCCGTCGACGCGCGCGGCCCGCTCTGCGCCGGGATCGACCCGCACTCGGTGCTCCTCCACGACTGGGGGCTCGACGACGACGTCGCCGGGCTGGAGCGGTTCGCGCTCACCGCGGTCGAGGGGTTGGCGCCCCATGTCGCTCTGGTGAAGCCGCAGTCGGCGTTCTATGAGCGGTTCGGCAGCCGGGGGATCGCGGTGCTGGAGCGGGTGGTCGCCGAGTCCCGGGCCGCGGGTGCGCTCGTCCTGCTGGACGTGAAGCGCGGCGACATCGGCTCCACGACCCAGGCCTACGCGGACGCCTACCTCGACCCGAGCTCCCCGCTGGCTGCCGACGCGATCACCGCGTCGCCGTACCTCGGGTTCGGCTCGCTCGACCCGATGGTCGACACCGCGCGCAAGCACGACGCCGGGCTGTTCGTGCTGGCGCTGACCTCCAACAAGGAGGGCCCGGAGGTGCAGCACGCCCGCACCGACGACGGCGAGCTGGTCGCGGGCCGGATGCTCGACCACCTGCGCGCACTGAACGCCGGCGCGGAACCGCTTGGCTCGTTCGGCGCCGTGGTGGGGGCGACGATCGGGGAGACCCCGCTCGACTTCGACTTCAACGGCCCGATCCTGGCGCCCGGCTTCGGCGCCCAGGGTGGCACCGTCGCCGACCTGCGCCGCATCTTCGGCCCCGCGATCGCGGCGGTGACGCCGAGCTCCTCGCGCGAGCTGCTCCGCAAGGGCCCGTCGGTCGAGGCCATGCGCGACGAGGCCCTGCGGCTCAACGACGAGCTCGCCGCCCTGCGCCCCTGACCCCATCTCTCGCTGACCCGCCGGTTCTGTACGGGCGGGTCGGCGTGGTGGGGGTGGGTGACCCGCCGGTTCTGTACGGGCGGGTCAGCGGTCAGTCAGCAACCCGGGATCGGTCATGCTGGCCCCCATGAGGGTGCCTGCTGACCGCCATCGCGGCGTACGCCGGGCGGCGGGTGCCGCGGCACTCTCACTCGCGCTGGCGCTGCTGGCCGGCGGCTGCAAGGACCAGGAGGAGAAGTACTGCGACGCGGTCAAGGACAACCAGCACAAGCTCGGCGAGGTGCTGGGAAGCGGCGCGCCGGACGCGCTGCTGGAGGCGCTGCCGATCCTCCAGGACCTCGCCGACCAGGCCCCCGAGGACCTGCGTGACGAGTGGAAGACCGTCATCGACGCCATCTCCGGGCTGCAGGAGGCGCTGGACGACGCGCATGTCGACCCGGCCACCTACGACCGCGACCACCCGCCCGCCGGGCTGAGCACCAAGGACAAGGACGCGATCGACGCCGCGGCCCGCCAGCTCAGCAGCGAGGCGACGGTGACAGCGTTCAGCGGCCTCGACCAACAGGCCAAGGACGTATGTGGGACCCCGCTGCAGATCGGCTGACGGGTGTGGCGTTCGCAACGGCTCTCGCACCTTCGGCCGATTGCCGCGTGCAAGAGAACGTGGCTATGTTGAGGCACGCCTCCCTCCCACTTCGTCAGCCCAAAGGACCCCGCACCGTGGCTCTGCCCCCGCTCACTCCCGAACAGCGACAGGCGGCACTGGAGAAGGCCGCCGCGTCCCGACGGGAACGCGCCGAAGTAAAGAACCGCCTCAAGAACGCCGGTGCCTCGATCTCCGAGGTGCTGGCCCAGGGACAGCACAACGAGGTCATCGGCAAGATGCGGGTGGTCGACCTGCTCCAGTCGATGCCCGGCCTCGGCAAGGTGCGGGCCAGGCAGACGATGGAGCGGCTCGGGATCGCCGAGAGCCGCCGGGTCCGCGGCCTGGGCACCAAGCAGGTCGCGGCTCTGGAGAAGGAGTTCGGTGCCTGAGGCACGGACTGTGCGAGCGCGCTCGCCCCATCGATGAGTGAACCCGAACGCCGGCGCCGCCTCGTGGTGCTCGCCGGCCCGACCGCGGTCGGCAAGGGCAGCGTGGCGGCCGACATCCGCGAGCACCACCCCGAGGTCTGGATCTCGGTGTCCGCCACGACCCGCAGACCGCGTCCCGGTGAGCTGAACGGCGTGCACTACTGGTTCGTCTCCGACGAGGAGTTCGACCGGATGATCGCTGAGGACGACCTGCTCGAGTGGGCGCTGGTGCACGGCCAGAACCGCTACGGGACGCCGAGGCAGCCGGTCGACCTGGCGCTGGCCTCGGGCCGGCCCGCGATGCTGGAGATCGACCTGCAGGGCGCCCGTCAGGTCAGGGAGACCATGCCCGGGGCGCTGTTCGTCTTCCTGGAGCCCCCGTCGTGGGAGGAGCTGGTCCGCCGCCTGGTCGGCCGGGGCACCGAGGACGAGGCCGAGCGCGAGCGCCGCCTGGCCACCGCGCGCGAGGAGCTCGCCGCGCAGCCGGAGTTCGACGTGACCATCGTGAACCGTGAAGTTCACGCTGCCGCGGAGGAGTTGGTAGCCTTGATGGAGTTCGACGAGGGCCCCAGGACTCCACCAGGGAATCTGTGACCCGTTGAGCATCGCCAACGCCCACTGAGGCGCCGAACGAGGTTTAAGAGGCTGCGCGCGTGTCTGCCCCCAAGATCGAGGCCGAGGGTGTCACCAACCCCTCCATCGACGACCTGCTCACCAAGACCGACAGCAAGTACAAGCTGGTCCTCTACAGCGCCAAGCGCGCTCGGCAGATCAACGCCTACTACTCCCAGCTCGGCGAGGGTCTCCTCGAGTACGTCGGCCCGCTGGTCGACACCCACGTGCAGGAGAAGCCGCTCTCGATCGCGCTCCGCGAGATCAACGACGACCTGCTGACCTGCGAGGACATCGACCCGGCCGAGCTGGCCGCCGAGGAGGCCGCGGCGAAGGCCGCCGCCGCCGACGCGGGCAACAACGCGTAAGGCACCTCCCCTGAGCACGGCCGTACCCAGCCGGAGCGCTCCCAGCCGAGTCGTGCTGGGCGTCTCCGGCGGCATCGCGGCCTACAAGGCCGCCGAGCTGCTGCGCCGGTTCACCGAGAGCGGCCACGACGTCACCGTCGTACCCACCGCTGCCGCCCTGGAGTTCGTCGGCGCGCCCACCTGGGCGGCGCTCTCGGGCAAGCCGGTCTCCACCGAGGTGTGGCAGGACGTCCACGAGGTCCCGCACGTGCGGATCGGCCAGGCGGCCGACCTGGTCGTGGTCGCCCCGGCCACCGCGGACCTGCTGGCCAAGGCGGCCCACGGGCTGGCCGACGACCTGCTCACCAACACGCTGCTCACCGCGCGCTGCCCGGTCGTCTTCGCCCCGGCGATGCACACCGAGATGTGGGAGCACGCCGCCACCCGGGCCAACGTCGCGACCCTGCGCGAGCGGGGCTGCCTGGTCATCGAGCCCGCCGAGGGCCGGCTCACCGGCGCCGACTCGGGCAAGGGACGGCTGCCGGAACCCGCAGAGATCTTCGACGTCTGCGTCGACCTCCTGGCCCGGGGCGCGGTGACGCCCGATCTGGTCGGCCGCCAGGTCGTGGTCTCCGCCGGCGGGACCCGCGAGTACCTCGACCCGGTGCGGTTCCTCGGCAACCGCTCCTCGGGGCTGCAGGGCTACGCGCTGGCCCGCGCGGCCGCTTCCCGCGGTGCCGAGGTGACCCTGGTGGCCGCCAACACCGCCCTGCCCGACCCGGCCGGCGTCAAGGTGATCCGCGTCGAGACCACCGAGCAGCTGCGCGCCGAGGTGCTCGCCGCCGCCGGGTCCGCCGACGCCGTGGTGATGGCCGCCGCACCCGCCGACTTCCGGCCGACCGCGGTGAGCGAGGCCAAGATCAAGAAGGCCGACGACGGCAGCGCGCCCGCGATCGAGCTCACCCAGAACCCCGACATCCTCCGCGAGCTGAGCACCCACCGACCGCGCCCGGGCGCGGTCATCGTGGGGTTCGCGGCCGAGACCGGCGACGCCACGTCGACGGTTCTCGAGCTGGGGCGCGCCAAGCTGGTCCGCAAGGGCTGCGACCTCCTGGTCGTCAACGACGTCAGCGGGGGAGCGGTGTTCGGCAGCGCCGACAACGAGGCCGTCGTGCTCGGGGCGGACGGCTCCGCGACCGAGGTCCCGCGCGGCTCGAAAACCGCCCTGGCCCACGTCATTTGGGACGAAGTGGCCGCAAGGCTGCACGATTAGGGCGAGAGATGCGCGTTCGGCAGCGAGGCCGGTCATCCGCACGCGCGACACGCGCCCCTGACCGGCGTTGAGACAACGGTCCCGCCATCCGAGACAGCCACTAGCGTGGACCCGCCCGAAAGAACGAACCAGGAGAAAAGCACCGTGCCAGGACGTCTGTTCACCTCCGAGTCGGTGACCGAGGGTCACCCCGACAAGATCGCCGACCAGATCAGCGACTCCGTGCTCGACGAGATGCTGCGCCAGGATCCGTACAGCCGGGTCGCGGTCGAGACCCTCCTGACCACCGGCCTCGTCGTCGTGGCGGGCGAGGTGACCACCTCGGGCTACGTCGACGTCAAGGACGTGGTCCGCAAGAAGATCATCGACATCGGCTACGACTCCTCGGTCAAGGGCTTCGACGGCCACTCCTGCGGCGTCATGGTCGCGATCGGCGGCCAGTCCGGTGACATCGCGCAGGGCGTGGACAGCGGCCACGAGGCCCGCACCGGCTCGGTCGACGCGATGGACAAGCAGGGCGCCGGCGACCAGGGGCTGATGTTCGGCTACGCCTGCGACGACACCGACGTGCTGATGCCGCTCCCGATCGTGATGGCGCAGCTGCTCGCCGAGCGGCTCACCGCGGTCCGCAAGGACGGCACGCTGCCCTACCTGCGCCCCGACGGGAAGACCCAGGTCACCATCGAGTACGACGCCGACAACCGTCCGGTTCGCGTCGACACCGTGGTGCTCTCCTCCCAGCACGACGAGGAGACCGACCTCGAGACCCTCGAGGCCGACGTCAAGAAGCACGTCATCGACCCGGTGCTGTCGAGCTTCGACCTGCCCTCGGAGGGCTACCGGCTGCTGGTCAACCCGACCGGCCGGTTCGTGGTCGGCGGGCCGATGGGCGACGCCGGGCTCACCGGTCGCAAGATCATCGTCGACACCTACGGCGGCATGGCCCGCCACGGCGGCGGCGCCTTCTCCGGCAAGGACCCGTCGAAGGTGGACCGCTCGGCTGCCTACGCGATGCGCTGGGTGGCCAAGAACGTCGTCGCGGCCGGACTGGCCCGGCGCTGCGAGGCCCAGGTCGCGTACGCCATCGGCAAGGCCCAGCCCGTCGGTGTGTTCATCGAGACCTTCGGCACCGGCACCGCCTCCAACGAGGCGATCCAGGCGGCCGTGCTCAAGGTGTTCGACCTGCGCCCCGCCGCGATCATCCAGGAGCTCGACCTGCTCCGGCCGATCTACGCCCAGACGGCTGCCTACGGCCACTTCGGCCGCGAGCTGCCCGACTTCACCTGGGAGCGCACCGACCGCGCCGACGCGCTGAAGGCCGCCGTCTGACCTGGATACCCCGGCGAGTTTCGGCCCGAGTCCGCGGCGACAGCTCGCTGCGCTCGCGGCGCCTTGCTCGCTGCGCTCGCTGCGGCGCGGTCGCCACGGCCATCGGGCCGATCGCCGGGCGCCTCGCTGCGCTCGGAAAGACCGGGTCGCTTCGCTCCCGTTCACTGACCCATGACCGAGTTGAGTTGGGAGCGCTGCTCCACCAGGTCGCCAGCCTGTGGATGGGAGCGCAGCGACCCGGTCTTTCGCGGGCGAAGCCCGCGCGCCCCGCGATCGGCCCGGTGCCCACGATGGACGGCGGAGCTGCGAGCGCAGCGAGCAGTCCGTCGTGGGCCCGGGCCGAAGCTCGCGGGGGTAAATAGGACCTGTTGGTCCTGTCCGAGACCGACAAGCCAGGGCTTTCGCCCGCGAATGACTGGGTGCTTCGCTCCCAAGCTCGGATCGCCTGGTGGGGGTAGCTGACGGTGGCTGCTGATATCCATGGGCCGTGCCCGGACCGAAGCCTGACGAGCCCGGGGAGCAGGAGCTGCTCCCGGGGCTGGTGCGCGCCGAGGTTCGGCCCACCCGCACGGTCAAGTCCGCATCCGAGTCCGTCGCCGAGGTCGACCCGGTCGCGCGGGTCCTGGTCGACGTACCCCTGGCGCACCTCGACCGCACCTTCGACTACGCCGTGCCCGCCTCGATGGGAGTGGACGCCCGGCCGGGCGTGCGGGTCAAGGTCCGGTTCGCGGGGCGTGACGTCGACGGCTTCGTCCTCGAGCGGTCCTCGGCGACCGACCACGACGGCGCGCTGACCCCCCTGCGCCGCCTCGTCAGCCCCGAGCCCGTGCTGCTGCCGCAGATCGCGGCGCTCGCGGCCGAGCTCGCCGCGCGCTACGCCGGCACCCGTTCCGACGTGCTGCGGCTGGCGGTGCCGGGCCGGCATGCGGCCACCGAGAAGAAGGACTCGGTCGCCTCCGCGCCTGCGCCGCCCTACGACGTGGCCGCGGCCGCCGCTGTGTGGGCGGGGCACGGTCCGGCCGCGGCCTTCCTCGGGCACCTGGCCGACGGCGGGAGCCCGCGCGCGGTCTGGAGCGCGGCGCCCGGCACCGAGTGGCCGCTGCTGATCGCGCACGCGGTCGCGGCCACGCTCGACGGGGGCCGCGGCGCCCTGGTGGTCGTCCCCGACGGCAAGGACGTCGCCCGAGTCGACGCGGCGCTGAGCGTCGTGCTGGGGTCCGACCAGCACGTCGTGCTGACCGCCGACGCGGGGCCGGCGCGTCGCTACCGCGACTTCCTGGCGGTCGCGCGTGGCCGGCGACGCGTGGTGGTCGGCACCCGCGCGGCGGCGTTCGCACCGGTCGCGGGGCTGGGCCTGGTGGTGATCTGGGACGACGGCGACGACCTGCACGCCGAGCCGCGGGCTCCCTACCCGCACGCTCGCGAGACGCTCCTGCTCCGCGCGGAGCGCGAGGGTGCGGCGGCGCTGGTCGGGGGCTTCGCGATGAGCGTGGAGGCCGGGCAGCTCGTCCGGTCGGGATGGGCGCACCTGCTCGCCGCCTCGCGCGCCGAGCTGCGCTCCCGGGTGACCGTCTCGGTGACCGGTGCCGGCGAGCACGCCCTCGCCCGCGACCCGCTCGCGCGCGCCGCGCGGGTCCCGACCGAGGCCCACCACGCCATCCGCGACGCGCTGGCCAGCGGCCCGGTGCTGGTCTCGACGCCCCGGTCCGGCTATGCCGCGGCCCTTGCCTGCGAGCGCTGCCGCACCCCCGCTCGGTGCCGGGTCTGCACCGGCCCGCTGGCCCTCGGCTCCGCAGCCGCACCGCCGGCGTGCCGGTGGTGCGGTACGACCCATGAGGGCTGGGCATGCCCGGAGTGCGGGCACCGTGGGCTGCGCGCGCCGGTCGTGGGGGAGAGCCGCACCGCGGAGGAGCTCGGCCGCGCCTTCCCCGGCACCCTGGTCCGCACCTCGGGCGGCGACCGGGTGCTCGCCGAGGTCGACGCCGAGCCGGCCATCGTGGTCGCCACCCCGGGTGCGGAGCCGGTCGCCACCGGCGGCTACGCCGCCGTCGTCCTGCTCGACACCTGGCTCGCGCTCGGCGTGGCCCACCTGCGGGTCGAGGAGGAGGCGCTGCGCCGCTGGGCCAACGCCGTCGGGCTGGTCCGGCCGGGCGGCCGTGCCGTCGTCGTGGGCGACCCCGCGCACCCGGCGGTGCAGGCCCTGGTCCGCTGGGACCCGGCCGGCTTCGCCGACCGCGAGGCCACCCAGCGCCGGGAGGCGCACCTGCCCCCGGCGTCCCGGCTGGCGACGATCACCGGCGAGCCCGGCGCCGTCGACGACGCGCTCACGCTGCTCGTCGCGCCGGCCGGCCACGAGGTGCTCGGGCCGGTGCCGTTCGGCGACGGCGAGTCCCGGGTCGTCGTCCGGGTGCCCCGCAACCGCGGGCCGGCCCTCTCCGCCGCCCTGCTCGAGGTACAGCGGGTCCGCTCGGCCCGCAAGCTGGACGCCGTACGCATCCAGGTCGACCCGCCGACCCTCTGACGACGCGCTGACGATTCGTCTGCGCCGGCTCGCCGTGAACACCAGGCGGCAGCGCAGACGAATCGTGGGGGGCTCGTAGACTCGCCGCCGTGATCGCCCCCATCCGTCTCTTCGGTGACCCGGTGCTGCGCCAGCGCGCGGTCGAGGTGGTCGACTTCGACAAGGAGCTGGGCAAGCTGGTGGAGGACCTCACCGACACCATGCTTGCCGCGCCGGGGGCGGGGCTCGCCGCTCCCCAGATCGGGGTGGGGCTTCGGGTGTTCACGTGGAACGTCGACGACGAGGTCGGCCACCTGGTCAACCCGGTGCTCGACCTGTCGGAGGAGGAGCAGTTCGGCCCCGAGGGCTGCCTGTCCATCCCGGAGCTCACCTTCGACTGCCGGCGCGCGCTCTCGGTGGTGGCGAAGGGGTTCGACATGCACGGCGAGCCGGTGACGATCGAGGGCTCCGAGCTGCTCGCGCGCGCGCTCCAGCACGAGACCGACCACCTCGACGGCGTGCTCTTCATCGACCGGCTCGACGACGAGACGCGGAAGGCGGCCAAGCGAGCGATCCGCGAGGCGGAGTGGTTCGGGCTCTCGACGCCCACGGTCAAGGTCTCGCCGCATCCCACGGGCGGCCTGGGCTTCTGATGCGGCCGGCCTTCTGATGCGGCTGGTCTTCGCCGGTACGCCGGAGGTGGCGCTGCCGGCCCTGCGAGCCGTCGCCGACTCCCGCCACGACCTAGTCGGGGTCGTGACCCGGCCGGACGCGCCGTCCGGGCGTGGGCGGCGGCTGACGCCGAGTCCGGTAGCGGCGCTGGCCGCTGAGCTCGGCGTACCGGTCCTCAAGCCCGACCACCCGCGTGACCCCGAGTTCCAGGCGGCGCTGCGCGAGCTGCGGCCGGACTGCTGCCCGGTGGTCGCCTACGGTGCCCTGCTGCCGCAGAGCGCGCTCGACATCCCGGCGCACGGCTGGGTCAACCTGCACTTCTCGTGCCTGCCCGCGTGGCGCGGCGCGGCTCCGGTGCAGCACGCGATCTGGGCCGGTGACGAGGTGACCGGTGCGACCACGTTCCGGATCGTGAAGGAGATGGACGCCGGACCGACGTTCGGCGTGATGACCGAGGCCATCCGAGACACCGACACCGCGGGGGACCTGCTGGCCCGGCTCGCGGAGGGTGGCGCCGGCCTGCTCGTCGCCACCCTGGACGGGATCGAGGACGGCACCCTGGAGGCGCGGCCCCAGCAGGCCGAGGGCGTCAGCTTCGCCCCCAAGATCACCGTCGACGACGCGCGGGTCGACTGGGCCGAGCCCGCGACCGCCGTCGACCGCCGGATCCGTGCATGCACCCCGGCGCCCGGCGCCTGGACGACGTACGCCGGCAGCCGGGTCAAGCTCGGACCGGTGACGGCCACCGAGCAGCGGCTGGCGCCGGGAACGCTGATGGTCACCAAGGCCGAGGTCCTGGTCGGCACCGCCACCACCGCCGTCCGGCTGGGCGAGGTCAAGGCGTTCGGCGCCCGGCAGATGCCGGCCGCGGACTGGGCGCGCGGGCTGCGCCCGTCCGGGCCGGACCGGTTCGAAAGCGACGAGCCCGTCGGCGTGGTCGAGTAGCGTGACCGTCGTGACCAAGGCTCCCCCCAGGGTCGCGACGCCCCAGGACGTCGACGACATCTGCCTGGGCCTGCCCGAGGTCGAGCTCGGCACCTCCTGGGGCGACAACCCGACCTACAAGGTGCGCGGCAAGGGCTTCCTCATGCACCGCCCGCCGGGTCGCACGGCGATCGACCCGGCCACGGGTGAGCCCCACGTCGACCTGCTGGTGATCATGGTCCCGAGCGAGTCGGAGAAGCGCGCCCTGGTCGACGACGAGCGGCTGCCGTTCTTCACCATCGACCACTTCAAGGGCTACAACGCCGTGCTGGTCCAGCAGAGCCGGCTCGGCGAGATGAGCCGCGACGAGCTGGCCGAGATCATCACCGATGCGTGGCTGACCAAGGCGCCGAAGTCCTTGGCGAAGGCGTTCCTGACGACGCCGTCCGATGGCTGAGCCGAGGTCTCGGGCTCGGCAGCGGGGCGCCCCAGCGGGCGCGGTGCCTGCGGCCACGCCCGCCAACCGCAGGATCGTCCTCGACCCGGCCCGGGCCGCGGCGCTCGACGTGCTCAAGGCCGTCCGGGTCGACCGCGCCTACACCAACCTGGTGCTGCCCGCCGTCATCAAGCACTACCACCTCGAGGGCCGCGACGCGGCGTTCGCGACCGAGCTCGCCTCGGGCACGATCCGGCGGCGCGGGACCTACGACGCGATCCTGGCGGCCTGCACCGACCGGCCGCTGTCGAAGGTCGAGGCCAAGGTCCTCGACGCGCTCCGCGTCGGCACCCACCAGCTGCTCTCGATGCGGGTGCCCGACCACGCCGCCATCAGCACCACGGTCGACCTGGTGCGGGCCCGGGTCAACAGCGGCGCGGGCAACTTCGCCAACGCCGTGCTCCGCTCGGTCAGTGAGCGCGACCTCGAGGAGTGGGTCGAGAAGGTCACTCCCGACGTCCGCACGGCGCCGACTCGCTACGCCGCCATCGCCTTCAGCCACCCGGAGTGGATGGTCGACGAGCTCGCCGACGCCGTCGGCCGCGACGAGCTGCACGACCTGCTGGCCGCCGACAACGACAACCCGCGCGTCACGCTCGTGGCCCGTCCCGGGCGCTCGACCCGCGAGGAGCTGCCGGGGGAGCCGACCCTCTACTCGCCGTACGGCGTGGTGCTCGAGGGTGGCGACCCGAGTGCGGTGCCCGCGGTGGCCGAGGGTCGTGCGGGGGTGCAGGACGAGGGCTCGCAGCTGGTGGCCCTGGCGCTGGCCGAGGCGCCGTTGGCGGGGCGCGACGAGCTCTGGCTCGACCTGTGCGCCGGTCCCGGCGGCAAGGCCGGGCTCCTCGCCGCGCTGGCCGCCCAGGGCGGGGCGCTGCTGGTCGCCAACGAGCGGCTGCCCGCCCGCGCCGGACTCGTCCGCCGCACCCTGACCACCGACGACGGCCCCGCGCCCGGGGTCGCCGGGGTGGTCGCCGGCGACGGCACCATCGCCCCCTACCGCGCCGGCATCTTCGACCGGGTCCTCGTCGACGCTCCCTGCACCGGCCTCGGCGCGCTGCGCCGTCGCCCCGAGGCCCGTTGGCGGCGGCGACCCGACGACCTGCTCCCGCTGGTCATCATGCAGCGCCAGCTGGTCCGTGCGGCCATCGACCTGGTCCGTCCCGGCGGCGTCGTGCTCTACGCCACCTGCTCCCCGGTCATCTCGGAGACCTCGAGCGTGGTGACCTCGGTCAACGGCGCGCGCACCGACGTCGAGCTCGACGACCTGCGCCCCCAGTTCGCGGCCGTCCCGCGCTCCGACGGGCCGGTCGCGGGCACCATCCAGCTCTGGCCGCACCGGCACGGCACCGACGCCATGTTCATGGCACTGTTCCGCCGCAAGTCCTAGTTGGTCAGTCCAGGACGTGTCGCAGGTAGCGGCCCGGCGCGTCGAGGTAGGCCCCCCAGTGCTGGACCAGCTCGAGCTGCTCCCACGTCGTACGCCTCAGCCCCCAGGGTCCGACCTCGAGGATCGCCGCGCCCGGCATCGCCGCGAGCACGGGGGAGTGGGTGGCACAGAGCACCTGGCCGCGGTCGCGGACCACGTCGTGCAGCACGCCGACCAGGCCCAGCGTGGAGCTGAACGACAGCGCGGCCTCGGGCTCGTCGAGGCAGTAGAAGCCGGAGCTGTTGAACCGGGTCCGCAGCACCTCGAGGAACGACTCGCCGTGGCTCATCTCGTGGAAGCTCGGGTCGTTCGGGCCCGGGTTCTGCTCGAGATAGGTGTAGAAGCCGTGCATCGTCTCGGCGCGGAGGAAGAAGCCCCAGCGGCCCGCACCGAGGCCACGTTGGATGGTCAGCGCCCGTGAGAGCGGCGACTCGGAGGCGCGGGTGCCGTGCCTGCTGCCGGTCGAGCCGCCCTCCGCTCCCAGTCCGTATGCCATCGCGACCGCTTCGACGATCGTCGACTTGCCCGAGCCGTTCTCGCCCACGAGGAAGGTGACGCCCTTGTCGAGGGTGAGCCCCTCCGCGAGCAGCTGCTCGACCGCCGGGATGGTCCGCGGCCACTCGCCCGCCGGGAGCCCGGCGTCGTCGGCTCGCTCCACGCGTACGACGGGTGGCTGGTCGAAGTCCACGCGGTGAGGCTACGGGCTGCCCTCGCGGCGTACGTTCCCCTCGGTCGTCGAGGAGGTCGCGCAGCGACCGTCGCGAGACGTGGTGATCCGGTGCTGGGACGCCGGCGTACTAGCGTCTGGGTATGGCCTCGTCGAAGTCGCCGTCGGTGGAGATCGAGGTCGACAACCGGGTGGTGCGGGTCAGCAACCCCGAGCGCGTCTATTTCCCGGAGTCGGGAGCGACGAAGCTCGACCTGGTGGAGTACTACCTGGCAGTGGGTCCCGGGATCGTGAACGCGCTGCGCGAGCGCCCCTGCATGCTGCACCGCTTCCCGAAGGGGCTGGCCGAGAAGAAGGTGCACCAGAAGCGGCTGCCGGCCGGCGCGCCGGACTGGGTCGAGACGGTCCAGCTCTACTTCCCGCGCTGGGGCCGGACCGCCGACGAGCTGTGCGTCACCGAGCTGGGCTCGGTGATCTGGGCGGTGCAGATGTCGACCGTGGAGTTCCATCCGTGGAACAGCCGCCGGGCCGACACCGAGAAGCCCGACGAGTGGCGCATCGACCTCGACCCCGGCGACGAGTGCGACTACGCGACGGTGCAGCGGGTCGCGCACGTCGTCCACGAGGTGCTCGAGGAGCTCGGCGCGGTCGGCTTCCCGAAGACCTCCGGAGGCAAGGGGATGCACGTCTACGTCCGGATCCACCCCGAGCACGGCTTCAAGGACGTACGCCGGGCCGCGCTCGCGTTCGCCCGCGAGATCGAGCGCCGTACGCCTTCCGACGTCACGACCACCTGGTGGCGCAAGGACCGGGACCCGACGAAGCTGTTCGTCGACTACAACCAGAACGCCCGCGACCACACCATCGCCGCGGCCTACTCCGTCCGCGGCCTCCCCGACGGCCGCGTATCGACCCCGATCGCCTGGGACGAGGTGGACGACGCCGACCCGCGCGACTTCACGATGTTCACCGTCCCCGAGCGGTTCGCCCGGCTCGGCGACCTGCACGAGGCCATCGACGAGCACGTCTTCGACATCTCACCGCTGCTGGAGTGGGCCGAGCGCGACGAGGCCGAGGGCAAGGAGACCCCAGAGGAGCCCGAGACGGAGGGGTAGTCACGGACGTTTGGCAGGTTCGAACGCCGTTTGAACTGGCCAAACGTCCGTGACTACCGCGACGACGGCCCGGGGCTGGGGTCAGCCCTCGACGTGGGCCTTGAGGCCGTCGAGCATCTGCTGCCAGTGCTGGCTGAACTGCTCGGCCTGCTCCTGGCTCTCGTTGCCGTCCTGGGTGAGCTCGAGGTGGGTGCCCGCGTCGTTCTCGCTGAGCGTGTAGACGATCGTGTGGTAGCTCCCGGGCTCGTCGGGCTGGCCCATCATCGGGCTGTAGTGGGTGACCGACAGGACGTTCGGCTCGTCGTAGGTCAGCACCTCGCCCTTGTCCTGGTAGGCGCGTCCGTCGTACTCGCCGTCCCAGGTGATCGGCGACCCGACCTCCCAGGTCGTGGTGACCGTCGACCCGTCCATGTAGACCTTGATCTGCGCCGGGTCCGTGAGGGCGGCCCAGACCCGCTCGCGGCCGGCGGTGACGTCGACCTCGGCGGTGGCTTCGAAACCGGACATGCGGATCAGCTCCTCGAATTTGTATGACTCACTCATACACTAACCGGATGAGCAGGTCGGCAAACCCCCGGCTGGACAACCTGCTGGCCGCGTTGAGCCTCAACCTCGCGGCCGAGGGGCAGCAGGCGATGGAGCGCGCCACTGGCCTCTCGGGCAGCGCCGCGACCGCGCTCCTGGCCCTTGAGCAGTTCCTCGACGGCACCCACGTGGGCCGGCTGGCCGAGGTGCTCGGGCTGACGCACTCGGGCGCCGTACGCCTGGTGACGCTGCTGGAGCGCCCCGGCCTGGTCGTGCGGAGCGCGGGGGTGGACCGCCGCCGGGTGGAGGTCCGGCTCACCGCCGCGGGCCGGCGGGCGGCCGCACGGGCGCGGGCGGCCCGGGACGAGGTCGTGCGACAGGCGACCGACCGGCTCGATGCGGACGAGGCAGCCGTCCTCGAACGGCTGCTCGACGGACTCGTGGCCGGGCGGGTCGCTCAGCGGGTCGAACGCCGCCGCGCGGGGGAGTCCGGGGCCTGGTGGTGCCGCACCTGCGACTTCGCCGCCTGCGGCCGACCCGAGGGCCGCTGCCCTGCCCAGGTGACGGCTGAGGGCCTCGTGGTGAAGGACAATGACCGGCATGAGTGAGGTTCGCGTCGCGGGCGACAGCTCCTGTGCCTGGTCTGCGCCCGGCACCGAGTTCAGCTACAGCGAGATCAAGCTGAACACGTCCGGCGTGTCCTTCATGAACCTCGACTGGGCCAACAAGTCAGGCACCGGCGTGATCTGCGACGCGTGTGGCTTCGTCCACACCTTCGCCCAGCAGGTCGAATGGCACCACCCCGACCGGTCCTAGGCTGCTCCCGTGGGAATCCAGATCACGCCGAGCATCCTCAACGCCGACTTCGCCCGGCTGGGCGAGGAGGTCGCGCGGATCGGGAGCGCCGACTGGGTGCACGTCGACGTGATGGACAACCACTTCGTGCCCAACCTGACCTTCGGGCCGACGATGGTCGAGGCGCTGTCGCGCTGCACCGACGTGCCGCTCGACGTACACCTGATGATCGAGGACCCCGACCGCAACGCGCTGGACTACGTCGAGGCCGGATGCGGCTCGGTCACCTTCCACGTCGAGGCCGCTGCGGCGCCGGTGCGCCTCGCTCGAGAGATCCGGGCCAAGGGCGCCCGGGCCGCGATGGCGCTGCGGCCGGCCACGCCGGTCGAGCCCTACGAGGAGCTGCTGCCCGAGCTCGACATGCTGCTGGTGATGACCGTGGAGCCGGGCTTCGGCGGGCAGAAGTTCCTCGACCTGTGCCTGCCCAAGATCCGCACCGCGCGCCAGCTGATCGAGAAGCACGGCGGCGAGACCTGGCTCCAGGTCGACGGCGGCGTCTCCCTGGAGACGATCGAGCGCTGCGCGGAGGCGGGAGCGGACGTGTTCGTCGCCGGCTCGGCCGTCTACTCCGCCGACGACCCCGACACGATGGTCGCGGAGCTCCGCGCCAAGGCCGAGGAGGCAGCGCGATGACGCCAGAGCAGCAGGAGGCCTGGAACTGGTACGGCGACCTCCGGGTCACCGAGGTGCTGATCTGCCCGGTGTGCGGGGCCGGCGTGGCGTCGCTCTCCACCTCGGCGTTGCAGCACAAGCAGTGGCACGAGAGCCGCGGCGAGGCATAAAGGGCACGCCCGCATAGCCGTGGCCCCTGGCACCGGCTCGCCCGACGCGCCGCCGGGGTAGTCCGTGATTCAACGGCCCTTGAGCACGCGGTCCGGGGGCCAGTTCGTCACGGACTACGCCGCCGTGGTGGTGGACGAGGCGGAAGTGGGGGTGCACGTGGAGGACCCAGGGGGCGTGGCGACCCGCGGACGCCGGCGCAGCTTGTCCTGGGCGACCAGCACACCGAGCACCAGCACCGCGCCGCCGGCCAGCTCGGCCGGCCCCGGTGTCTCGCCGAGGCAGAGCCAGGCGCTCACGATGCCCACGGGCGGAACGAGCAGCACCCACGGCACGACCTGGCTCGACGGGTAGCGCGCGAGCAGCGAGTTCCAGACGCCGTAGCCGACGAAGCTGGCCAGCACCGCGGTGTAGGCGGTGGAGACCACCGCCTTCCAGCCGAAGGCCGACAGACCGGAGGCCATGCCGTGCGGACCGTCGATCAGCAGGGACAGGAGCAGGATCGGCACCGGCACCACGAGCGCCGACCAGATCGTGAGCCCGAGCCCGCCCGGCACCTTCAGCGCCCGAACCACGACGTTGCCGACGGCCCACGAGCACGCCCCGAGCAGGCACAGCAGCAGCGCCGGCAGCGGCACGTGGCCGTTGCGACCGGCGCCGACCACGACCAGGCCGACCGAGCCCAGCACCACGCCGATCGTCTGGGGCCGGGTCGGCCGCTCCCGCAGCACCACCGCTGCGGCGACGATGGTGAGCACCACCTGCGACTGGAGCACGAGCGAGGCCAGCCCGGCGGGCATCCCCGCGTCGATGGCGGCGTAGAGGAACGCGAACTGGCCCAGGCTCAGGAAGGTGCCGACCGCGGCGACCTTCCACGCGGCGACCGGCGGGCGCGGCGCCAGGAGCAGCACCGCCGGCGCGGCCACGACCAGGAACCGCACGCCCACGAACAGCAGCGGCGGTACGCCGGCCATGCCCCACTGGATCACCACGAAGTTGAACCCCCAGATGACGGCCGTCAGGACCGCAAGCAGGGTGTGTCGGGGGCTCACCGGACAAGCCTCCCCGGTGACCCCACCCGGCACGACCGCGGGGGCTGCCCGGAACCCTCGACATCCTGCCAAGGGCCCGGGCTTCTGCTAGGCGACCAGGAGCAGGCTCAGGCCCGCCAGCGCGAGAACCGCCGCTCCAGGCCGACCAGCCCGTAGTTGACCGTCAGCCCGAGCAGGGTCGTGGTGAGGATGGCGGCGTACATCTTGGGGATCAGGAAGTTCATCTCCGAGTAGTTGATCAGGAACCCGAGGCCGGCGGTCGCGCCGATCAGCTCGGCCGCGATCAGCACCAGGATCGCCGCGGCCCCCGAGATCCGGATGCCGGTGAAGATCGTGGGCACGGCCGCCGGGAAGACCACCTTGCGGAAGGTCGTGACCGGCCCCAGGCCGAGCACCTTCGCGGACCGGAGCAGCTGCGGGTCGACGGTCGAGACGCCGCTGATCGTGCTGAGCAGGACCGGGAAGAAGCACGCGTAGGTCACGATCGCGATCTTCGAGGTCTCGCCGATGCCGAGGATCAGCTGGAACACCGGGAGGAGGGCCAGCGCGGCGGTGTTGCGGAAGACCTCCAGGGGCGGGGTGAGCACCTCTCGCGTCGGGCGGTACCAGGCGATCGCCGCGCCGAGCGGGATGGCGATCGCCAGGGCGATCGAGAAGCCCGTCGCCGAGCGCACCAGGCTCGCCCGCAGGTTGGTCCACAGCGTGCCGTCCTGGACCATCTCCCACCAGGCGCTGAGCACGGTGTGGAGCGGCGGCAGGAAGTAGCTGTCGACCAAGCCGAGCCGCGGCACGAACTCCCAGATGAGGGCGAGGAGCGCGAAGCCGAGGAGGCCGCGGCCGATCCGCCCCAACCGGGTGGCGTACGACGTGACCTGGGTCGCGCGCGCGGCCTGTCGCTGCCGCGGGTTGAGCCCGGTGTCGGTGCGCTCGTCGAGCAGTGTGCTAGGCAACCGAAGCCACCTCCTCGGGTCGACCGGTTCGCTCACGCAGGAGGCTCCAGATCCGGTGCCGGTAGCCCGCGAAGGCCTGGGTGCCACGGATGTCGTCGTCGCCGGCCGCGGAGCGGTCGAGGCGGATGTCGACGACCTCGCGGATCCGGCCCGGCGCCGCGCTCATCACGGCGACCCGCTGGCCGAGGAAGACGGCCTCGTCGATGTCGTGGGTGATGAAGACGACGGTGGTGCCGGTCCGGCGCCAGATCCCGAGCAGCTCCTCCTGGAGCCGCTCGCGGGTCTGGGCGTCCAGCGCGCCGAACGGCTCGTCCATGAGCAGGACCTCCGGCTGGTAGGAGAGGCTGCGGGCGATCGCCACCCGCTGCTTCATGCCCCCGGAGAGCTCCCCTGGCAGCCGGTTGGCGAACTCGGAGAGGCCGACCAGCTCGAGGTACTCGTCCGCGATCCGCACCCTCTCGGCCTTGGTGAGCCCGCCCTTGGCCTCGAGGGCGAACTCGACGTTGGCCCGGGCCGTTCGCCACGGCAGCAGCGTGTACTGCTGGAAGACCACGCTGCGGTCCAGCCCCGGACCGGTGATCGGCCGGCCATCGATGCGGAGCGTGCCCGCAGACGGCTTCGTCAACCCGCTGATCAGGTCGAGGATCGTCGACTTGCCGCAGCCCGAGGGCCCGACGAGGGTCAGGAACTCGCCGGCCGAGACCGTCAGGTCGACGTCCTCCAGCGCGACGAACTGCCGCTTCTGCTTGTCCGCGTCGTCCTGGACCCAGAACACCTGCCCGACATCGGACAGATCGATTCGTGCACTCATGTCGTCACCCCTTCGCCAGGTCGTTGTACTGGTTGGTGTAGACGTCGCTGGGCTTGACCTTCGACGGGTCCACGTCGCCCCGGCCCGCCAGCCAGTCGAGCCACAGGGAGATGTCTTTGTCGGTGATCGCCGCTGTCGTGGGTGCGGCGACACCCGTGGTCCCGGCCCAGTTCTGGTCGACGGCCTCGACGTAGGACGAGTAGCCGTTGTCCTTCAGCCAGGCGTCGTAGACCTTGAGCACCTCGTCGCGGCTGTGCGACTCGATGTAGGCGACGGCCTTGGCGACCCCCGTGACCACCTCCGAGGAGGTCTTGGGGTTCTTCTTCAGGAAGTCGTCGGTCATGGCGAACCCGCCACCGCTGTAGGGGCCGACCACGTCGGTGTCCTTGACGAGGGTCTGCAGCTTGACGCCGGTCGACTCGGTCGCCGTGATCATCCCGCTGCCGATGTCGGCGGCGTCGACCTGGTGCTGCTGGAGAGCCTGCACCGTGTTCAGCGGGGGGAGCGGGACGAGGGTGACCTGCTTGATCTCGTCGTCGCTGAGCCCGCTCTTCTCGAGCCACGTGTCGATGACGGCCTCGGCGTTCGCGCCCAGCGTGTTGACCGCCACCTTCTTGCCGATCAGGTCCTGGGCGGTCTTGATCGGCGAGCCCTCGAGCGTGACGATCCCGGAGCTGATCTTGTCGTTCGACCCGTACGTCGCGACGACGGCCTTGATCGGGGCGCCGGTGGCGACCACCTGGGCGATCGCGCCGAAG
>Ga0268264_10000698_pt1 | contig 39023 bp, 33 predicted proteins | sample KBSSwiS32_FD_190357 | JGI IMG/M metagenome (GOLD analysis project Ga0268264, IMG submission 190357) | Switchgrass rhizosphere microbial communities from Kellogg Biological Station, Michigan, USA - KBS Switchgrass S3-2 (SPAdes) (version 2) | ecosystem: Host-associated > Plants > Roots >...
AATCATTCATTTTCGATGGCAGCGCCGCCGAATTTCGGGGAATCAATTCCATTGAACCGGGCAATGGCCCGCGCAGCTCACCATTAAAAACAAGGACTTTGAAAAAAGAATCGCGTTCCACATCGAACCCGAGGACATTAAGATCTTGTTCCTTTACATTCCCGGTTCTATTTAGCCGGTTCAAACTGAGATCCATCGTGACGCTGCCAGTTGCGACGATCAATTTTTCAAGCGTTCCGAAATTACCTTGCGCACCGGTTTGGTTTAGCCAGGTTAATGCGTCATCTGAATTGGTACCAGGGACCATCAGAAACGGGAGCAACGCGAGGAGAATCATTTTCAACATAAATTCAGATTCCTGTTCTTCGAGCTGTGCAAAATGATGGGTTCTAAGCTGTATGGGCCGCGCTAATTGTACCTTTCGTTTTACACTCTTTTAGGTGCTTTAATCAAGTCGGTTGTATAGTATGCCCTTTAGCCGAAGCCAGTGTGGCGGCACCAACAATTCTTTATGAGAACCGGTTGTACAAGTCAGGAAGTCAAGACTAAGCGGAGCATCACACTTCCTATCCTCAAGACTTCCCAGGTTGAGAAAAGCGGTATTCGCAACTCGACGATGAGTCGACTACGGGCTGGTGCGCTTATCGTTGTTAACTTGCTGATGGTCGCGCACATTGTTCAATGGAAGCTCACCGGCCGGACGATCTCGCCGATCGAACCTTCAGAGACGATGTACACGCTCCAGAATGGAGCGATCAACGCCGGACTCATCTTTTTTGTTCTTGCGGTCTCCGCAACGCTTGTGTTCGGACGCTTTGTCTGCGGTTGGGGTTGTCACATTGTCGCGCTGCAGGATCTTTGCGCTTGGTTGCTAAAGAAGGTTGGACTTACGCCAAAACCTTTTCGATCACGTCTGCTTGTTTTCGTCCCGTTCATTGCGGCTCTATATATGTTCGTTTGGCCCACCGTTATTCGATTCTTCGCGAAAGCGACAAACGAGCCGTTAATACCGCAATTTACAAACCACCTGGTGACAAGCGAGTTTTGGGCGACCTTCCCTTCGGTTGCAGTTGCTGTTCCATTCCTCTTTATTTGCGGATTCGTAACCGTTTATTTTTTGGGATCGAAAGGATTTTGCACCTACGCCTGTCCTTACGGCGGCTTCTTCAGTCTGGCGGATAAGCTGTCGCCCGGCAAGATCCGCGTCACTGATGCCTGTAACCAGTGCGGTCACTGCACTGCCACGTGCACATCGAACGTTCTGGTACACGCGGAAGTGAAACAATTCGGAATGGTTGTCGATCCGGGCTGTATGAAGTGCATGGATTGCATCAGTGTTTGTCCAAACGATGCTTTGTATTTCGGTTTTGGAAAACCGGCCATAGCGGTTTCGAAACCGGTCGCGAAAAACTATTCGCTGACCTGGCCGGAAGAACTCGTCGGAGCAGTTGTGTTTCTCGTGAGTTTTTTGGCGGTTTGGGACGTCTACCAACTCGTTCCAATGTTGATGGCGCTAGGGATCGCCGCGATCACGACCTACCTTCTGCTAAGAACGGTCAGGTTACTTCGTGGCGAAGAGCTTTCGTTCTATCATTTTAGGTTGAAATCGTCCGGGCGAATGCAGTCGGCGGGATGGGCATTCCTGATCTTTGCGCTTCTTTGGATCGGTCTGAATGCTCACAGTGGTTGGGTGCGTTATCACGAATACGCGGGGGCTCGGGCTTTTCAAGACCTTCAGATCCCCGATGAACTCGCGCTCGCGCAAACGAATCCGGCTCAATGGCTCAGTCCGGCCGATCGCAAGAATATCATTGACGGAAAGCGACACTTTCTCGATGCCGTGGACTTCGGCTTATTCACAAATAGCGACGCGTTGCCTAAGCTTGCGTGGTTCGAATATCTCGCCGGCAATACCGGACGTTCTGTTGAGTTACTTAGTACGGCCGCCGAACATCAACAAGGCCAGGCAAAAGCCCTTAGCCTTTATTATCGTGGTGCGATCCTGAACCGTTTGGGACGTTACGAGCAGGCTCTGACGAGCGTCGATCAGGCTTTGGAAGAGTCGCCTGACCTGATTCTGGCGCGTGTGGAAAGAGGCGAATCGCTCTGGCAGCTAGGCCGCAAACAAGAAGCCGTTTCAGGTTGGAGTGATGCGCTTCGAAATAATCCGAGTCTTGTGTTCGCAAATGATCTGCTAGCAGGAGCCGCCGCAGCGATGGGCAATTCCCAAGGAGCGGATGCCTATGAAAGGCAAGCCGACCAGGCAACACCGACCGATCCACTATTCCATTGGATGCTTGGTTTAAGATTGCAAAATGTCGGAATGAATGACCTTGCCCAAAAACACTTCGCGCGCGCCATCCAGCTGAATCCTGCGTTCAAGACGCGCCAGAATTATTATTCAAAATAAACCTTTATTTACACTTCGAATAACCGCAGTCGCGGCAATAGTCGCATCCTGATGCGTGTTCAAGCTGACCCTTGCATTCCGGACATTCGCCTATGAGATTGCCCATCGCCGGAGCGTCCGAGTAGTTTAGCTCTGTGGCAGAACCCATCTTACTAAGCTGTCGTTCTGACGCCGGAAGATTTTTGAGTCTCCGGTCGATCAGGAGCAGGCACTCTGCAACCGCCTGCTCGGGCGAGGTAAGAAGCCGCTCGTTGAACCAAACCGCATGCGTGCCTGTCACTTTATTTAAACTTCTCGCAACTTCCTTGACCTCAAATCCGCCGCGAAGCATCTTTGATGCGAGCAGTCCCACACCTGCGCTGATCGGCCCCGCGACAAAGACTTCCATTATGCGCTCGCCGTCGTGATTAACGGTGACGTAAAGGTTCTGATTTTCGAAAGGAATCCGCCAGGTCGAACCCTGCAGCTCGCGCGGACGTTCAAATCTTTCGGCTGAGAATGGTCGTGTTTCACTCGTCACAACACTGGATATCGGGTTTTCGACCTTTGACCCCCCTTTCGTCTTCATCGCATTCAGCACTTGCCCCTCACGGCTGCCGTCTCGATAATAGCTTACGGCTTTGCAGCCAAGCTGGCGGGCAAGATGATAGAGCTCGTCGACCGATTCTACCGTGTCGTCTTTCGCCCCATTGCAGGTCTTCGAGATCGAATTATCTACATGCTTCTGCGCTGCCGCCAAAACCTTGACATGTTCAAGCGAACTGATGCTCATTGCCGAAATGAAATGCTCCGGCAATTCGTCTTCGTGTTCAACAACATACTCAGCCGCAGCCTTGATCGATTCCTCGTCCAATTGGTCGACCGTAAGACCTAACGCCTCAGCCGCCGGCGTGTGAACGTACGTTCGCGTCCCCAAGGTATCCTGGCGGACATAAGCCCATGAGAAATTCGGCTCGATCCCTGAGGATGTTTCAGCGACCAATGAGATCGTTCCCGTCGGTGCGATCGTCGTCACTTCATAATTTCGCGGCGTCAACGGAATGTCACGCGAGATCCCGAGATCGTCGTAAATGATTTTTGCGTATGCATCGCGATTCGGTTCGAGTTCGGGAAATACTCCCTTTTCGGCGCCGAGCTTGAGCGACGCCATCCACGCCTCACGGCGAATGAACCCCATCACGCGTTCCATCAGTTCAAGCGATTCCTCGCTGCCGTATGTAATTCCCAAGCGCAAACAAAGATCGGCAAAACCCATAATCCCGAGGCCCACGGGCCGCGTACGCTTCACTACATCGTCGATCTCAGCGAGAGGGAAGTGGCCGGCGTCCACGACATTATCCAGAAACTGTGTGCACAGGTACGTAACCTTTGCCAGGCGGTCCCATTCGATACATTGTTCCGGATCGCTGCCGTCGCCAATCTGCACATAAAATTTCGCAACATCGATCGAGCCCAGATTGCACGAATTATTAAAATGCAGTTGTTGTTCACCACATGGATTACACGCGTAGATGGGACCCATCGATTTCATCATGTGATTGTGTCGATTGACCTCGTCGATAAAAATTATTCCCGGCTCGGCATATTTGTGGGCCGATGCAATGATCCGGTTCCAGATATCCGGGGCGTATACCATTCCGGCCATTGGCGGTTCTTCGATCGTGCAGTCGGAAAGATCGGCAGTCTCGAACGCGAGTTTGTCGGCGAAGGTCGCCGTCGTGCCGTCAGGTCGCCGGTAGACAACGTAATCGCTTCCTGTCGCCGGATCAAAGATAGGCTGCATCCAAGGCTCGCCGTCAAATTCGGTATGGAACCAAACGCCGCTGTCAACCGCGTCCATGAACAGGTCCGTGACGGTCACCGAGATATTAAAATTGGTCAAACTCGTCTGATCGTTCTTGGCGTGAATGAAACGAAGAATGTCCGGATGCGTAACGGCCAGGATTCCCATGTTCGCGCCGCGCCTGACGCCGCCTTGCTTTACGACCTCTGTCGTCTGGTTGACGATATTCATGAACGACACCGGCCCGGATGCCACGCCGCGCGTCGAATTGACCATCGACCCAGCCGGACGCAGGAATTCGTACGTCATTCCCGTGCCGCCGCCGGTTTGATGAATGATCGCTACATTCTGCGCGTGTTCCATTATTCCTTCGATCGAATCGGGTACGTTCAGCACAAAACAGGCTGCAAGTTGCCCCTTTGGCTTTCCGGCATTTACCAGGCAAGGCGTATTCGGGATAAATTCGCGGTTGAGCATCACCACGCTCATATCCTTGTAGAAAAGGCTTTGTTTTTGCGGATCGGTTTCTGCACGCGAGACGTGCGCGACAACACGCCGGACGATGTCGCCCCAGGTCTCGATCGCTTCGCCAAATTCGTCCTTCATCGCATAGCGCTTGGCGACAACCTTTTGAGCGTTCAGGCCCAATGGTGCGACCTCTCGCCTTAGCGCCGTTCCCGCGCCGTTTCCACCATTTTTGGCGACAAAACCGCCCTTTTTGACAGGCTCAAATACTGTGCTCATTGCCTCTCCTTGTCCGTGCCGGACGTATGTTTCCTTAATACTATTTTAACACTTGGGATAGTATTTTCGAACTTGTTCTGGAATGAAGTTTAAGGGTTTCGCGTCTTGAGAATTACGGGACTTCCTGACTCAAGTAAAGACAATATAAACCGCAAGACCTGTTGGTGTCAACAAAAATTTACACAAGATGTTGTACTAATCCGTGTATATGCAACATCTGTGAGCGAAAGTTCGTGTAATTAATTAAGTTAGACAATAGGTTGCAGAAATTGCGAACGTCGCATCGGATTCCCCAGGGAATAAGTTCGGAACGATCACGACCCTCTAAAACCACACGCAATGCAAAATAATAGACAATATCCGATGAAATGTTTTGCCACTGCCTGCTTATCGAATTGGGACGGTTGTTTAGGACGTCGGCTTTAGAAAAACTTGGAGGAGCGTTGAGATGGCAAAACTTTCGATGACGCCCATGATGGGCTGGACACAATTTAACAAGTCGATAACGGCGGTTCCTGAATATCCCTGGGACGTTGCCTTTGATTCAGAATTTGAAAAAAGCGTTATGTCTGACAAGAATCATACGCTGAAGATCACCCTTCGGATTCACTACCGGCAGATCAACCCGTATCAGGTCACTGCTCCCATGATGCGGGTGATCGCGCAGAGCCTTGGCCTTGCAGTTCCAGCCGGCGGCGACGTTGGTGTGTACCCTGACGCTGACAATACTACGAAGTTCATCAAGGAATGGACCAGCGGTGAATGGCAAAATTTCATTACCGGCGTTAGGTCGCAAGCGGCGTTATGGAACAATAAATTCTGGTTAGTGCCGCCAGACGACTTTGCTTATTTCGACATTGTAGAAGGCAACTGGACGAACAAAAGCGGAAAGACGATCACCCGCATGAACGTAAAGTGCGACTTCAATCTCGAGATATCTCCGATTGCCACGTACGCTCACCGTACGATCGATGTCGTTAACCTGATAAGTACTAATTTTCGTTCGCACGACCGACTCTACAGTACCGACGATACGACCCCGAGCACCTATACACGACCGGATGTCCGCGGGACCAGTATTAGCGCAACACAGCCGACCGTGGCCCACGAAATAGGACACGCGCTCGGGCTGCCACATATCGGCGTGACCCGTGGGCTGACACACTGCGATCTGGCGGTGGTTTGGGGAAAGATGATCAATGAAAAAGCTATCCCCGCCCTTTATAAAGGCGGGTCAAATGCCGACGTCTGTTACGGAACCTCTGCCAGCTCCGGTGATATAAACAACATTATGGGCTTTGGCTCAAGCTTCGACAAGGACAATGCCAAGCCCTGGCTTGACCGCATGTTTCTTCACCTCAACCTGGGTCAATTTGAGTTCACAAGAGTATTGATGGGCGCTTCAAAATGGAGGGTAACGTTGACGCCCGCCCCGCCGATGACCATGGTTACTCCGAATTCATAAAAGGTACGACGTAGAAAATACTTTGGCCCTGCGTGAAGCAATGCTACATGCGGGCTTTTTTGCGCCGTCGGTTGTAAAATGGGAAATCGCTTTATCTCAGGAACCTGAAACAATTCGGGAAAGTTTTTGTCCGATAGTGATACTGATCGACCCTAAATTTCGCTTTTACGAATGGAGGAACGAGAATTATGAATACGGCAAAACAACAGACCGATATGGGATTGAAACTACGGGCGGGACGAGACGATGATGCGGTTGAGCTAGGCAGGATCTGTTTCGAAGCCTTTACTGCTATTTCCAAAGAACACAATTTTCCGCCGGATTTCCCATCGCCTGAGGTGGCCACCGGTTTTATGTCGATGATGCTGGCCCGACCCGATGTTTATTCCGTCGTGGCCGAAGACAGCGGACGGGTCCTGGGTAGCAATTTTCTTTGGGAAGGAGACGCGGTAGCTGGGATTGGACCGATAACCGTTGATACCAATGTACAAAACTCCTCGATCGGCCGGTCGCTTATGAACGATGTTCTCGGGCGGGTAGACTCGAAAGGCTTTCCGTCGGTAAGGCTGGTCCAGGCGGCATTTCACAATCGATCGCTTTCGCTTTATACAAAGCTTGGTTTCAACACGGTAGAGCCATTATCCAATATGCAGGGGCCTCCCCTTGATCTGAAGATCGAAGGCTACAGCGTGCGAAAGATGAATGGTGCTGATATCGACGGTGCCGATGCCCTGACATTGAAGGTCCACGGACACACACGCCATTCCGAAGTTGCTGCCGCTATCGAACAGGGCACAGCGACGGTTGTCGAACATGCCGGCCGCATTTCAGGATATACGACCGATCTTGGATTTTTCGGTCACGCAGTTGGGGAATCAAACGAAGATCTCAAAGCATTGATCGGAGCCGCTCCGGGATTCGCCGGTTCCGGTTTTCTCCTGCCGACACGAAACGGTGAACTAATGCGCTGGTGTCTGGAAAACGGCTTGCGGATCGTGCAGCCGATGACGCTGATGAGCCGCGGAGTATATCAGGAACCGCGCGGAGCGTTCCTGCCGTCGATCCTTTACTAGGAACTCTGCTTGATCAAGGTTCTTTAACGATCCGGGGTCGCGTTGCCCCGGTCGTTTTATCTGCGATCGAAACCGGTTTATTTTCAGTGGGCCTTTTTTCCGGCTCAATTCTTGACATCGTTTTGCCGTTTTCGGAAAAGATCACGATCGTGGAAGGAACCACGGAACCTTTAACAGCGTTTTTGCCGGAAGGGGTCTCGCGTTTTTCGCCGGTCAGCGAAGCACGATCATCGTTTGGTGCGGTTTTTGAGTTTTTCGCATCCGCATCGGTGTCATCCGTTTTGGGGTTGTCGAAATATTTCGGTACCTTCTTGCTTGTCGTCAAAACAGCATTTGCCGGAGCGGTCGGCGGAAGAGATTCTGTCGCCGTAGCTGTTTTCGCCACGACCATGTCGGCCGAAGATCCCGTTGAACTAAATCTCGCAACAACATCGCCGCCGAATAGAAAGAGAGCAATGAGCCCCAGGATCCCTGCGCCGATCGTGATCGAGCGATAGGGAACAGAATAAGGCGGGCGCGAAGGCTCATAATAACCGGAAAGGATCGAGTGTTCCGGTTCAGCATCCATACGCGGAGTTTCGCGCCTGTTTCCCAGAATCGTCGGAAAGAAAGTAACCTCATCCAGGTCATTCACCGATTGCCTTTGCCCAGACAGAAAAGTTTCGAGTGCTGTGGGCTGTTCCCATTCGATCGTGATCTGTCTGCGCGGTGCGGAAACAAGAGTTATCTCTTCCGGCTCTTCAGGATCGACCATGATCTCGTTCGCGGCTTCCGGAACGGCTATGATCGCTTCCGGCTCAGCATAAACGATCGGGATTCCCGCCAAAGGTTCCTCGGACAAAACGTTCAGAACCTCCGCCACCGAAGGGATATCGTCTTCTGGTTGTTCCCATTCGATCTTGGTCCGAACGCTTGAAACTGCCGCGACCATCGTTCTTTCCGGTTCTGCATCAAAGGCCGCTATTTCCTTGGTTGGTGCTTGAACCTGAACGTTCTTCGGCGGGACTGGTTCAGAAATAAGAGGCAGTTTGATTTCCGGCGTTCCGTGCGCGATCGACTCCGCGTGGAGGTGCAATTTCCTTCTCAGAAGCTTCAGTCGCGACCGTCGAGGCGCAGCGTGTGTGCTTTCTTTTTCCTGAAAATCGATTTCGGCTCCTGGCACAAAATTTACTACCCCGGGTTCTGCGGATAAGAGATCCGGGATTTCCGGCAAATCGTCGAAGGAGTATTCCTGAACGTTTGCAGGTGCCAGTTCACTCTCCTCCATGTGGATCATGTTCGGAGTTTCGATCGGGGCGAAAGAATGGATATTCGCAGCCCTCGCGGGCTCTGTTGCAGCAAAAGACGCAATGACTTTCACAGGTTCCGGGGGAACAACACCCGCGGGTGGCGGGGTTGATACGTGGGTTGATAGTTGCTCGATGTGACGCAGCTGCCGGGCAAAGGCGTTTGCCGAGGACTGACGTTTCTCAGGCAGCTTTCTGAGCGATTCCATCAAGGTGTGCGTCACGAGCATACGCAATTCGAAATCGTCGATCCTGATCTCGGGCGGACGCTCATTCTTGTGTTTTTCGATCAAACCGGCAGCCTTCGGAGCGTCAAAAGGAGGAGAGCCGGCCAACATTTCGTGCAGAACGATGCCGAGGCTGTAAACGTCCGTCTTTATGCCGACAGCGCCACCGGAGCATTGTTCGGGGGAAAAATACCTCAGTGTATCTACCGCAGAATCGATCAGGAACTTGTTGGAAATGATCGATCGTTCAACGACGCCGCCGAAATCGATGTCCCTTATCCTTACGAGCAGCCGGCCTTCGGTATCGGCTGTCAAAATAATGTTTTCAGGATTGACGGCGCGGTGCGTTAAGCCTTTAAGGTGAATGGCGTGCAGTGCCTCGGCGGCCTGGCGAACAATGTGGATCGAGGTGAGAAGCTCGGGCACGCCGCCCACCCGCAAATACTCGCTTAGCGTCTGCCCGGCGGCATCTTCCGCGACAACGAAAAACTCACCGCCCGGCAATGTCCCGGTTTCATAGATGTCGACTACTCCGGGGTGATAGAGAGCGGCGGCGAGTTGTGTCTCGCGCAAGAACAGCTGACCGTCGCCGGCTCTCGCCGGGAGTATCCTGATCAGGCAAGGTCGTCCGGAGCCGATGTGGTGTGCACTGTAAACTTCGCCTTTTATGCCCGCTTGAAGCAAAAGGTCCAAGCCGTAACCGACGACAATTTCACAGCCGCCTTCTCGCATTTCGGAGAGAGTTGGGTGACTTTCGTCGATGCAGGAGTAAACCTCAGGCTCATAACACCGGCGACAAACGGAACAAACTCTCATACTCTACCCCCATGATTCTGATCGACAATTTAGTGCTCGATAGCTGCGGACCGGATCCCGCTTTTGGATGATCAGGTGACGCAAAAGCCTTACCTAAATACTACAAGGATCCGCTGTGGCACTTTGATTGAAATTATTATCCAGCTATGGCTTGGAAATTCCTGGAGAGAGGTGCGCGCTTTAGGTTTTTTCAAACTGTAATCACTTAATTACTACTTTGACCCGAGTAAGTCAAGATTTTTTCTGATCGGCGTTCGCAGGAAAACGGACCCCCTTTGTCCGCGCTCCGTTGTTTTAGGTGTCACACGAGGAACCTCGGCGGGGTTATAGTAGTGAATCACGTCTAAAACCATTGTTGGAGAGAAAAAGGCAATGTTTGTAAAAGCGACTTGGAGCTTAGCGGCCGGGATCGTTTTGGCCACGCTTGTTCAGAGCGCGGCGGGGCAAAACAAGGCCAAAAAGATAGATGAGTTTGTGCGGCCCTTTGTCGACGCAGGGCAGTTTTCGGGTGTTGTAGTAGCGACTGAGAACGGAAAGATCGTCTACGAAAAAGCGTTCGGATGGGCGAACGCGGAATTTAAAATACCCAACGCCAAGGACACGCGAATCGGGATCGCGTCGATCACAAAACTGATGACGGCCGTGATCCGGACCCAGTTGGTGAAGGAAAAACGCATTTCGCTGGATGACAAGCTGTCCAAATACATTCCGGATTTTCCATCAGGGGACAAGATAACTATCGAGATGCTGTCGAGCCATCGCTCAGGTATACCGCATCGGGTAATGCCGCCGGAACTGGAGGCGGTACCACATTCGTCCACCGAAATGGTGGAAAGGATCAAGGAGGCAAAGCTGCTATTTGAGCCGGGAACCAAACGGTTATACAGTTCGGCGGGCTACACGGTGCTCGCCCGCGTGTTGGAGATCGCCACAGGAGAAACGTACGCACAGCTGCTTCAGAAATATGTCTTCGCACCGGCCGAAATGCGAGATTCGCTGGATTTTGACGGTGAGACGATCATAGATCGCCGCGCTCAGGATTACCTGCTTGACCCGAACGGGTATATCAACGCTGGATTAAAGGATTATTCGTTTCTTGTCGGCGCGGGCTCGGTGTTTGCTACCGGAGCGGACTTGAACCGTTTCGGCGAGGCGGTGGTGACCGGCAAATATGGCGACGAAGTAACAGCGAGACTAATCGGTACGACCGAATCCCTGGTCGGCAGCGGCAGCACGAACGGACATCGTTCTTATTTGGAGATCGAGAAAAATAACAAGTACGGCTATGTTGTCCTGGCCAATCTTGGTTGCGGAGCGTTCGATCTGGTCCAGCAGGGTGTCCGCGACATTATGATGGGCAAACCAGCAGCTCCGCCAGCGATCGTAAAGCCGAAGATCATTCCGGATCCAAACAAGGACCTCAACGATTTTATCGGAAAGTACCGATCGGCGGCTGACGGCTCGGAAAACGAGGTAATCCTCAGGAACGGCTACCTGTACGCCGGCGACATAAAACTCTACCCGACGGCACCGGATTGTTTTTTCGACTACAGATTCTTTGGCAACGCGTGTTTTGTCCGCGACCAGGGGAAAATAAAAGAGATACTTTGGAAAGGCTCAAACTTCAGTTTGACGTTCGTCAAACAGCCGTGATCAACGCCGGGATCGAAAAACCGTCAAGCGGCTGCTGTCAGCAAAGCTAGAAAGGCGCGGAATGTTCGTTTGCGGGCCCACAGCCAGGTGTCTGCTGCTCTCTTTGTACTCTATGGTATCACTTCAGTTTACGAGCGAAATATCTTCCACCAGCCATTTTTCTGCGGCAGCGAGAGTTCTGTGAACCGAGAAGTCCGCACCCCGATTGCTTGCCACGAGGACAACAACATCGAGCTGATCATCGAGTCCCGGATAGGGATTAACAAACGCAACGCTGATACCGTCAATAATTCGAACAAGGTCCTCAGCCATAAAAAAAATGTCTGCCAAAGGCATCATCAGGCAAATATCGCGCTCGAGAATGAGGCGATCTGTCCCGAAACGGGCGCACTGGCTGGTGATCTCTCTGAGGCATATAAGGGCGCTCTCACGGGAAATGGTCTCGAACTGAACAAGAGCGTGAAGATATTTCGGGCGTTCAATGAGCGTAAGGCTATAGGGCCTCTTCGAATTGTGCTCCAGGTATCGCGGCGAAAAAGACGGCTTTACGTGATTGACAGATGATTTTAGATGCATTCTTCGTACGTCCGCTGAAATCACAGATCCTAAAAACAGAACGCGAATAAGATTACGCGAACTGGCTGACCGATTTAGCAGGCATTGGTTTGCCCCCCAAGCCTTAAACTCACTTGATTGTTTGTTTCAAGCTTCTATCTAACTGCACGAATCGTGCCTTGATCGCGCATTCCGAACTGGGACCCGCGGATCCTGGTCGTGAAGAAGGAGGGTGCAGTGAATCAAATCAGACGAGATAGCCGTGGAGCTTTGCTGAAGTAGGAGAGTCGGTGACAAATTTCGGCCATCGCTCGCCTGCAGGTTGGCCCTTTCACGTAAGTATTTATAAATAAGGCAATTGGCAGAACAGCTGAGCATCACCGATCTGCGAATGTGAGAGAATTTCTCACTTTTTTGCCTCTTTTTCTAGTTACTTTTGGTCTTTTGTCAGTTAACTTTGGCCTAAAGTTAGTTACTTTTGGTCTTTTGTCAGTTAACTTTGGCCTAAAGTTAGTTACTTTTGGTCTTTTGTCAGTTAACTTTGGCCTAAAGTTAGTTACTTTTCGTCTTTTGTCAGTTAACTTTGGCCTAAAGTTAGTTACTTTTGGTCTTTTGTTAGTTAACTTTGGTCTTTTGTTAACTAACTTTGGTCCTTTGTTAGTTAACTTTTGGCTTTTGTCACGCAACTTTGGCGTTTTGTTACGTGAAAAAGGCGCAAAGACGATCGAATAAGCGTTAAGAACCGGCAGCATAGAAGCGAGTTCGGGAGATCGGTTTGTGAAAACTGCAAACCTCCGATTCCTTATAGGTGCTTTGTGGGCGATTTGACTTCTCTTCCGCCCGTTTCCGAAACTTGGGGTGATGGATAAGTTGATTCACGGAACCGCAGCCGAAGGGACGGTGCGGGTTATGGCGGCTATTACAACCGATGCGGTGGCGGAGGCAATCCGGCGGCATCAGACCTCACCGACAGCGGGTGCGGCGCTCGGCCGGACACTGACCGGCGCGGCCTTGCTTGGCGCAAGCCAGAAGGATTTTGACCGTCTGACCGTCAAGATCGAATCGGACGGGCCGGTTGGCGGGATAACGGCCGAGGCGGATCCGAACGGCAACGTCCGCGGGTACGTCAAAAACCCGCACGCTGAATTGCCGCCGCGGGTCGACGGCAAATTCGATGTTCGCGGAGTGATCGGCAAGGGTACCTTTTACGTTATTCGCGAATCGGGCTTCGATATCGGGCTGCATCGCGAACCATATGTCGGTTCAGTACCGATAGTATCGGGCGAGATCGCGGAAGATTTCGCTTATTACCTGGCAAAATCCGAGCAGATACCGGCGGCCGTCTCGCTTGGCGTGCTGCTGAGGAACAGCGATCCGTTTGTGATGGCCGCGGGCGGCGTGATGATACAGATGCTGCCGGGGGCAAACGAGCACATCGTGACGATGATCGAAGATACGATGGCCCGGGCCCCGCACCTGACATCGATAATCAAGGAAGGAGCATCGCCGAAAGACTTGTTAACGACGGCCCTTGGGGTGATAGATTTCGAAGTTCTCGGCGAGGAGCAGGTTCTGTTTCAATGCACGTGCTCTTTTGAAAAAGCTGTCGGGATGATCGGGGCTCTGGGCCGCGACGAGGTTGAATCGATGATCGAAGAAGACTCCGGCGCGGTTATGACCTGCGGTTTCTGCAACGAGACCTATACGCTGGAGAGGGAAGATCTGGAAGGTATTCTGCTCGCGAGCGGAGCGAACTAAAGATCAGCGCCAGTCGCCGGGTTTTGGCTGGTATTCAGGTTGGCGGACCTTTTCTTGGAATGCCGGGTCCCATGCCTCGGCGTCATTCAAACCCTGCGCCGGGAACTGACTCGAATAAAACGGAGCCTCGTAAACTTCTTTCCACCTGTCGCCGAGGAAGAACCACAAAGCGTAAACGCACACCGCAGTTCCGATCGGAAAGCTCATCGACGACATTACGGCGCCTACAATACTGGCCATCCGTGCCCACTTTTTCTTTGTCAGCACTGCCCAACCCGCGACCACCGCCGGAGCAGTAAAGATCAATTGAAAAATGGTCAGAAATCCGAAGAAGAAACCGAAGAATTCGATCGGAGGAGCAGGGTCGCCGGGAGGGTTCGGTATGCTGTTGGAAATCAAATAAAACCACGCCAGCATCAGAAGCAGAAAAAATGCCTGAAATCCCGAATAAATGAAGAAGGATAATGCTAAAAATTTATTATGTTGCTCGCTGGTCATACGTCCAAAACGTATTTTAGCATTTTGGGCAGTCGGTTCGCTTAATGCGGGATCGCCCTATAATCACCATGCAGATATGCGAGCGGGCGAACGTCGTTTACCGTTACTTCCTCGACCGCTCCGAGAAAGATCGTGTGGTCGCCACCCTCATAGGCCTGTTCGACGCGGCACTCAAGACTCGCCGCAATATCATTCAAGATGGGTAGGCCATCTATTCCCGTTTTGTAGTCGACATCGGAAAATTTGTGGGTGAGCTGCGAAGCAAAGTGTTCCGACAGATCTCGTTGATGCTCACTAAGGATGTTTACAACGAAAACTCCTGAGTCGCTTAGAGCTGAATGACTGCTTGTTGTTTTTTCAATACAGACGAGAACCATTGGCGGATCAAGCGAAACCGAGCAAAAAGCCGAGACGGTCATCCCATGAAGCATCCCATCGCGATCTTTGGTCGTAACGACGGTAACACCGCTCGGGAATCGAGAGAGAGCGGCTCGGAATTCATCTTGTGTAATGGGCATACGGCTAAAGGAAAATCTAACGTATCAAATTCCAATACGCAAAAATGGGTGAATTGAATTCGGTTGATCGATAACACATAATCTCGACAGATGCTGGACCTTGAAATATTTTTATCAGAGGCGGCAACGCTCGTGGATGCGGAGCTTGACGGTCTAATACCGACGGAATCGACCGAGCCAAAGCGTCTGCATGCCGCTATTCGCTGGAGTGTTTTCGGCGGAGGTAAGCGATTTCGCCCCGGGCTCGTGTTAGCCGTCGGACGAACATTTGGAGTGGGGAATGACAAGCTGATCGCGACCGCCGCCGCCATCGAAATGATCCATACTTATTCATTGATCCACGACGATCTGCCCTCGATGGACGACGATGATCTTCGGCGAGGAAGAGCAACGTCCCATAAGAAATTCGGCGAGGCAACTGCGATACTCGCGGGGGACGCTCTGCAAGGTCTCGCGTTCAAGACTATCGCCGAAGACGAGCGTCTGCCCGATGATATTCGTGTCCGTCTTATCTCTATAATCGCATCAGCCGCATCAACGCCGGATGGAATGGTTGCCGGACAACAGCTTGATCTCGACGCGGAGGGAGAATTGCCAACTGCCGATGAAATCGAGAAGATACATGCTCGAAAGACAGGTGCCTTGGTTGCGGCTGCTGCAAAAGCCGGCGCGATCATCGGAGCGGCAAGTGCCGCTGAGTACGCCGCCGTTTCTTTGTACGCTGCAAAGTTGGGGCTGCTTTTCCAAATAACGGATGACATCCTCGACATCACGCAGACATCCGAAACTCTTGGCAAAACCGCCGGAAAAGACGCGGCAGCACGCAAGGCTACATACCCGGCGCATCATGGGATCGAAAAGGCTCGCGAACTTGCGAAGGATCTTTATCGCACCCTTGTTTCCGACCTGGATATTATTGCGAGGCCGACCGGACTATTGAAAAACATCGCCGATCGGGTGATGAAGAGAGAAGCGTAAAGGGTCAGAACGACCGCGGAGGTGTTTCTGCCAAGGCGGAAAGGTGATCTCAGCAGAGGCAAAACCGCCTTCCTTGACATCCATATTTGATTTTTCGTAAGGTTATCGTTCGCTCCTTCGTAGAGGAAGGGGCGATGTTTTTTGAAATCGTTGTGGGCAATGCGTGCTTCGATTGTTTATAATTGAAAAGATTTGGGCACGTACGTCAATTGGTAGACAGCCTCCCTTACAAGGAGGAAGTTAGGGGTTCGAGTCCCTTCGTGCCCACCAAGATCTCGATTCCAAATTCCAGGTTTCATATTCCAGATTAATTTGGAATTTGAAATCGTAAATATGGAATCGACAACGCGGAGTCGTAGTTCAGTTGGTTAGAACGCCAGCCTGTCACGTTGGAGGTCGCGGGTTCGAGCCCCGTCGGCTCCGCCACTTAATATAAATAGAGCCGCCCGGTTGGGGCGGCTTTTTCATTGTTGCAAATGTCCTGATCTTTGTTTTCAGCGTTTTTGCCTGGTGTCTTTGAAACTAATCTCCTTCCCAGGTGAAAAACTCTGACGGTTCAAGTTTACCGCCGCATTCACAAAGCATCGCGGGGTTGATCTGTGACAGTTCCTTGCACGAATCACAGCGGCGAAGACTATCGCCTTCAGAAAGAAACGACCACCCCTTTTTTCGATAGAATAGTGCGCCCACAAAGACAAATACGCACATGAAAAAGCCGGTCCCCACCGATTGCCAGGTAAGGCCGGCTGAAGATGTGTAAACAAAGCCGACTCGCACCGAACCTCCTCTGAACCCGAGGTAGTACGCTGCCATGCAAATAAGCCCAATTACAATGCTATAAGTAAATGGGCGTATCAGACTTCTGTTTCTTCGTTCTTTTTCGGCTAAAAGTTCCTGGATCTCAGCGTCCGGTCTACGCATCCACATAAACTTGCGAGGCTTTAACCTTTTCTCAATTCAGTAAGAACTTGTTTAGCGACAGCCTTTAGCGTATCGAAAACCCCAGTGCCATCCATCGCGACGGCTTCGAAAACGGGTTCGCCTTTTCGCTGCAGTTCACCGACAAGATCTTCGGCCGGGACTACGTTTGGCAGATCGCGCTTGTTTAATTGCAGGACGTAAGGAATGTTGTTGAGTTCGTATCCCTGAGTGTTCAGGTTGTCTTCCAGATTGTAGAGGGATTCGATATTTGCATCCATCCTCTCTTCCTGACTGTCGGCAACGAATACAACACCATCCACTCCTTTAAGAATTAATTTTCGTGAGGCGTCGTAATAAACCTGGCCGGGAACGGTATAAAGGTGGAAGCGCGTTTTGAATCCGCGGACAGTTCCCAATTCGAGGGGCATAAAATCGAAGAAAAGCGTTCGATCGGTTTCGGTTGCCAGACTTATCAACTTTCCTTTGGCCTGCGGCGCGGTTGAGTCGTAAATATACTGCAGATTGGTCGTCTTGCCACACAGTCCCGGACCGTAGTAGACGATCTTGCAGTTTATTTCCCGCGATGCGTAATTGATGAATGTCATGGTTTTAGGAACGATTAAGTTCTGTTATTGGGCGAACAGGCTGTCAATGTCCTCATCTGTGATCTCGGCAAAGAACGAATGATTGTTTGCACGAAAATTCTCCGATTCGACGGCCATCTCTTCTAACGTGGCAGCAACCTCGTGAGTGGCGCGTTTGCTTCTTACCTTTACGAGGCCGACGGTCGAGCGTTCATCGAATACAACGACAAGAAGGCTTCTTCCGATGACGCTGATGTAAATGCTTTCGCGTTCGCCTTCGTGTACAACCGCCGGGAACACGTCCTCGCCAATAAGTTTAGCCATGCTCGTCGTCGCAGCAACGTTTCCGGCAGCGAGAGACGAGAAACTGGTGGTGTCCATATCGCCGATGTCGCCATGAAATGCGATCGGCTGTCCGTCACGGTCCACCAAGAAAACGACCCGGGCCGCACACTCTACGCATAGTCGCGCAAGTATACTCTTAAGCCTCTGGAACTGTCGTTCTTGTATAATAAAGGGCGTTTCAGCCATTTCGTTTTCGTGTGTCGAAAAGATTGACGCGGTAAGCTAAGGTGTTGCGAGTTTGATCTGACAATGCGGTCGGGCGGGAATCCGGTGGCTGACCGCAATAAAGAATCTAACACAATTAGTTTGCTCACTACAAGAGTTTTTATTGTTTATCTTGGTTTAAATCATAGAGCAACCATATCTTTCAGGCCAGATCGTCCGAATCGGTGACCAACTCGCACGTTCACCAAGCACCTTGATTGCAACGTGGCTTTTCGATAAAGTCCGATGTTAAATGATTGAAACCGAACATCCTCGGGTTGCGAATGGCTTGAATGTTGTTGCGATTGGCGGCGGGAACGGCCTGTCAACTTTCCTTTATGGCCTAAAACAACATGTTTCACCCGCAGCGGGAACTTCTCCCGAAATACTAAAACTGTCAGCCATCGTGACTGTTTCGGATGATGGCGGAAGTTCCGGACGCCTTCGCGACGAATTGCAGATGCTCCCGCCAGGCGATATTCGAAACTGCATGGTCGCGCTTTCTGAAGATTCGAGAATGCTCTCAAGGCTCTTTGGCCACCGCTTTCGAGGCGAAGGGGATCTTGGCGGTCATAGTTTCGGAAACATCTTTCTCGCTGCTTTGACTGAAATGACCGGAGATTTTGCCGAGGCTGTCCGGCTTTCCTCTGAGATCCTTGCAAGTAAAGGTCATATCTTCCCGGCAACGATGGCGGACGTCCGACTTGCCGCAGAACTTGAGGACGGAACAATTATCCGCGGTGAATCAAAGATCGGAAGGATCGGACGCGCAATAAGACGGCTGTATCTGGAGCCGGAACACTGCATGCCTATGCCCGATGCCCTGGTTGCAATTAGTGATGCGGATGTCATCACGATCGGACCAGGTTCTTTGTTCACTAGTCTTTTGCCGCCGCTCTTGGTTGAGGGAGTTGCCCGCGCTATCGCATCATCGCGCGCCACAAAGATCTTTATATGTAATCTGATGACTCAGCCCGGCGAAACGGATGGCTTCACATCTCGAAAGCATCTTGAGGTTATCCGTGATCACGCCGCAGAGATCAAGTTCGATTACCTGATCCTGAATAACGGCCTGATCAGTCCTAAACAGCAATCGACGTATGCAAACGAAGGCGCGGTCCAGATAGGCGTACACGGGTCCATATCAGAGTCCGCGATTGAAGGGGTAAAGATTATTTATGATAATCTATTGGACGAAGGAGATATGGTCCGCCACGACCCGGCAAAGCTTGCCAATGCAGTTCTTGCCTGTGCGGTAAAGCATTGAAAGCCGGATGTTTAGGCGTCCGTGTCAATGCTTTTCCGATCTCTCAAAGTAGTTTATGGCAGAACCCGGAAACGGACAAAAACCGCTCGACGTTATGATCCTCGCCGCCGGGCTGGGGACGCGAATGCGCTCGAACAGAGCGAAGGTACTTCATCGTCTTGATGGACGACCATTGATCAATCACGTTTGCCGCACAGCAGCATCGCTGGCTCCGCAGAAAGTTTACGTGGTTGTCGGCCATCAGGGCGAAGATGTTAGAGCGGCCGTCCTTGAGGAATTGAATGAGGAACACACCGAGTTTGTCCTGCAACGGGAACAACTCGGAACCGGAGACGCTGTCAATGCGGCACGCTCGTTTCTCCAAGATCAGGATTCGACTCTATTGATTCTTTCGGGTGATGTCCCGATGATCCGCCCCGAAACGCTCGCCCAACTGGTTCAGCTTCATCTCGGTCATCGCGGTAAAGGGGCTGCTTGCACGATCCTAACCGTAAATCTTAAAGATCCGACGGGTTACGGTAGGATCGTTCGTGACGAAGGCGGTCGCTTCGAACGGATCGCTGAGCAGAAAGACGCCAACGAGGACGAAAGGGCGATCATGGAGATCAATGCGGGTATCTATTGTTTCGAAACCATGAAACTATTCGACGCATTGTCGAAAGTCCAAAATGATAACGCCCAAGGCGAATATTATCTAACCGATGTACCTGCGCTGCTTAGATCCGCTGGCGAGGACGTAGCCATCTATAAGCACAACGATCCGCATGAGATCGATGGCGTCAACAATCGGGCGCAGCTTGCCGATCTTGAAAGCCTGGTTAATCGCCGGACGATCACCAAATTGATGCTTGACTATGGTGTCTCGTTCATTGATCCAAAAAACACTTATGTTAGTGAACGTGCAAGCATCGGGCGTGACACGGTAATTTATCCTAACGTTCGTGTCGAGGGTGAAAGCGTCATCGGAGATGCATGCACCATACGTTCGGGAACCCGAATCTCCAATTCGCGTATCGGGCACGCTGTTGAGATCCGAGACAATTGTTTGATCATCGATTCATCTGTTGGAAATCAATGCACCGTAGGCCCGATGGCACACCTGCGCGGTAATTCTTCGATGGCTGATAGATCTAAGGTCGGGAATTTCGTTGAACTCAAGAAAACGAAACTCGGACGCGGCTCTAAAGCAAACCATCTTGCTTATCTCGGCGACGCAACTATTGGCGAGGACACCAACATCGGGGCTGGAACAATCACCTGCAACTATGACGGCAAACACAAACACCCTACCGAGATCGGCAATAACGTCAAGATCGGTTCGGACACGATGCTTGTTGCCCCCGTGAAAGTCGGCGATGGAGCGGCAACCGGCGCGGGAAGCGTGGTGACGAAAGACGTTGAACCGGGAGCTCTTGTGGTTGGAGTTCCAGCGAGAGTGATTACGAAAAGTGGGAAAGATTAATGTGTGGAATTGTTGGATACGTAGGAAATAAACAAGTAGTACCGTTGATCATTGACGGATTAAGAAAACTCGAATATCGCGGTTACGATTCTGCGGGAATTGCGGTTGTCGATGGTGATCATCATCTCAGCTTGCGTAGGGCCGAAGGGAAGCTGAGAAATCTCGAAGAAGCGATCCGTTTGAATCCGCTTGACGGGAATTATGGTATCGGCCATACGCGTTGGGCGACGCACGGACGTCCGACGGAGGAGAATGCACACCCGCATCGCGATCAGTCGGGAAATGTTGTGGTCGTTCACAACGGGATCATTGAGAATTATCTGCAGTTGAAGGAACGCCTCGCGGCTTTGGGCCACGAATTCAAAACGGAAACTGACACCGAGGTCGTTGCGCATCTGATCGGGCATTACAAGGATACTGAAAGCTTGTCGCTGGAACTTGCCGTTAGAAAAGCCGTCCAGGAACTAAAAGGGATCTTTGCGCTTTCGATAATTTCGACTGACGAACCGGATACGATCATCGCCGTTCGCGAAGGCCCGCCGGTTGTGATCGGTTTGGGCGACGGCGAATTCTTTGTTGCGTCCGACATTCCTCCGATCCTGCAGCATACGCGGGACGTCTTTTTTCTTGGCGACCGGGAGATCGCGGTCCTTACGAAGGACGCAGTTCGGGTAACCGACTTTGACGGAAACGTAGTCGAACCAAAACAGCAGCGAATCACGTGGGATCCGATCATGGCTGAGAAAGGCGGCTTTAAGCATTTCATGCTCAAAGAGATCTACGAGCAGCCGCGTGCGGTTCGCGATACCGCACAAGGACGCGTTTCTCTTGATACAGGCAAGGTCTACTTGGATCAGATGAACATTTCCGAAGAGGATTTTCGCTCGGTATCATCGATCAAGATCGCCGCCTGCGGGACGAGTTGGCATGCAGGGCTTGCAGGCAAATACATGATCGAACAGCTTGCGCGCCTCTCTGTAGAGGTCGACTATGCCTCAGAGTTTCGTTACCGCGATCCAGTTCTGACTGAGACCGATTTGCTTATCGTCATCTCACAGTCGGGCGAAACTGCGGACACGATCGCGGCGATGCGCGAAGCAAGGCAGGCGGGCTGCAAGGTTCTCGCCATCTGTAACGTGCAGGGGTCGATGATTCATCGCGAGGCTGACGGCACTATCCTCACGCACGCCGGACCTGAAATTGGTGTTGCGTCGACCAAGGCATTTACGTCGCAGATGGTAGCGTTGTATCTTTTCGCCCTATATCTGGGCGAACTCCGCGGAAAGATCGACGAGCCCAAGGCAAAGGAGCTCGCGCAGGACCTTGCTGAGCTCCCCCTCAAGATAGAACAGCTTCTCAATGATGCCGATTCGGTCGAGGAATTATCCAAGGAATACTTTAGAGTTCAGGACTTTCTCTATTTAGGCCGTGGAATCAATTTTCCGGTTGCGCTCGAAGGAGCACTAAAGCTTAAGGAGATCAGCTATATCCATGCCGAGGGTTATCCTGCCGGCGAAATGAAGCACGGGCCAAACGCACTGATAGACGAAAAACTTCCAGTCGTCGTGGTCAACACTCGGGAAGATGGAAATGCCGCGAGCGAGCTTCGGTACGAAAAAACCCATTCGAATATTGTCGAGGTAAAGGCCCGGGACGGCATTGTGATCGCTATCCTGACCGAGGGTGATGCAATGAGCTCAAAAGTTGCGAATCATGTGGTCACGATCCCAGAAACGTCCGATCTGCTCGGACCGATCCTCTCGATCGTTCCGTTGCAGCTTCTTTCATATCACATTGCTGTCCGACGCGGCTGTGATGTTGATCAACCGCGAAATCTGGCAAAATCGGTGACGGTGGAATAGTCGTTCAATGATTGAGCCGAAAATACTCTGGGTGGAAGAGAAAGCACTCGCTGGAATTCGAATTAGCACCTCACTTGTTGAAAACCGCGATGGCGAGATCTGGCGACCGTTGCGTTCAAGGGTGACGGAGTTTTATGAACGGGTTGGTACCGATTTTTACTCGGTTAAGGTTTACGATCCTGAGTATCACTTTAGTAATTTGGACCCGGCCGCAAAGTTTGATAAATGGGCGGCAATTGAAGTATCCAAGAATTCAAAGTTGCCCGAAGGGTTTGAGAGTCTCTCGATCCCGGCGGGACAATATGCCGAATTCATTCATCGAGGAACGCCGGAGATGGCGCAGAGGACATTCGGTTACATCTTCGGCACATGGCTCCCTAGATCAGCCTTTGATTTAGATGACCGGCCTCACTTTGAGATCCTAGGAAATGATTGGAGCCCATTCGATGAGTCGGCCCAGGAGGCAGTTCTGGTGCCAATAAAGCCACGGAAGAAATGAAAGCTATTGTCGTCCGAGAATTTGGTGAGCCTGAAGTAATGAAGCTTGAAGAGGTGCCCACGCCTGAACCTTCGAGTTCGCAAGTATTGGTTCGCATAAAAGCTGCGGGAGTAAATCCGGTCGACACGTATCTGCGAACCGGAATTCATGCGCACGCACCAAAGCTTCCTTACACTCCTGGAAAAGATGGAGCGGGAATAGTAGAGGCAGTAGGTGATGGCGTTGTCGAATACAAAACCGGCGACCGTGTCTATACCGCTAACTCCCTTACCGGTACCTATGCCGAATTTACTCTGTGTGAAGAGAGGCAGCTTGGACATCTTCCGGACAAGGTGAGTTTCGAGCAGGGTGCGGGTGTGTGGACACCATATGCAACAGCTTTTCGCGCATTGTTTCAAAAGGGCAGGGGAAAGGCCGGCGAGACCGTGCTTGTCCATGGCGCGTCTGGCGGTGTAGGTGTTGCAGCGATTCAATGGGCAAAGAATGCAGGTCTTACCGTGGTTGGCACTGCGAGCTCAGATGAAGGGAAACAATTGGTAGAAGAACAGGGATCTGACGCCGTTTTCGATCATACCGATGAGGACCATCTTGGAGACATTCGTGATTTTACGGGAGGAAAAGGCGTTGAGCTGCTTGTCGAAATGCTTGCGAATGTCAACCTCGAACGCGACTTTGAGGCTCTGGCGATGTTTGGCCGAATCATCATTGTCGGAAATCGCGGTAGTCTGCAGTTCACTCCCCGCCAGGCAATGACAAGAGATGCAACTATCTATGGGATGTCTCTATTCAATGCTCCCCGTACGGATGTCGACGAGATTAGGACGGCGATCTTTGATGGATTGGAAAAAGGTTTTTTGAATCCGCGTATCCGTTTTTCGATATCGATCGGCGATGCTGCGCGCTCGCATCACGAAGTGATCGAGAATAGGGGATTTGGCAAGATCGTTCTCGTCCCCTGATTCATTCCGGTAGAGGAAAGAAAAACACCTTTATTTTGGCAGTCCGAACGTAAGTTGATATCAGAAAGAAAGGTGTAGATCCGCCTGATTCCTATCGTGATCCGGCGATTTGCGTGTTAAATTCGTCCAGCACCTCGAATACCTGAAGAGCGTATTTTACATTGCCGAAAGGCGCTGACACCTGCACTCCCTGAATTGCGTCTTTTACCTCGAGTAACGATTCGCGGGCTATCGCAATTCCCGCTTCGCGAGCCTCCTCTTTTCCCTTGTCAGAGGCTACGCGCATTCGCTCTAAGATTTCCGGGGTGACGTTTACTCCGGGAACCTCGTTGTGGAGAAATTCCGCGTTTCGAAAGCTCACTAAGGGCCAGATCCCAGCAATGATCGGTATCCGGACGTGAGAGATCTTTTCCAGAAAGTCGCGAAGCTGTTCCGTATCGAAAACCGGCTGAGTGATCGCGTATTCCGCACCGGCTTCGACCTTCCATTCAAAACGCCGGATCTCCTCTTCCATATTTACGGCGCCAGGATTCACGCCAACGCCGATCGAAAACGCCGTGGGTTTACCGATCGAATTGTTTCCAATATCGAGCCCGTGATTGAGCTTATTAACCATGTTGGTTAGCCCGATCGCGTCGATATCGAAAACCGCAGTGGCATCCGGATATGGACCCATTTTTGGCGGATCGCCGGTGATGATCAGGAGATTGTGAAGTCCTAGGGCAGCGGCGCCGAGAAGGTCAGACATCATTCCCAGAAGGTTTCGATCACGGCAGCAATAATGAAGGACCGCCTCGATGCCGATCTCGCGTTCAACCAAAACAGCGGTTGCCTGAGCAGACATTCTGGTCTGCGCTCTGGGCCCGTCAGGAATATTTACGCCGTCAACGCCGGCGTCCTTCAGAAGCCTGATCGAATCGAGCGTTTTTTGAGCGTCACATCCCTTTGGCGGCAGAACTTCGACTGAGGTTACAAATTCACCACGAGCGATCTTTCTCGACCAGCGCGAACGATCCTCAGCCGGCACGACCTGTACATCGGCCGGCTTCAGATCTGCGATCTCCGATGATGCGGATCGAACAAAGACGCGTGACTGTCGAGGACTGATCGATCGGATCGAGTCAGCGATCAGTTTTATATGCGTTGGAGTTGTTCCGCAGCAGCCCCCTACAAATTTTGCTCCGGCCTGAACGAACCTTTTGGCAAAGGTCGCCACGTATTCAGGCGAACCCATATAAAACTGTCGTCCCTGCACATCGCGTGGCAGGCCTGCGTTCGGCTGGGCCGAAAGGGGCCGGTCGGAAATCTCGCGCATCTTTTCCAGGGCCGTCAAAACGTGGTTAGGCCCCATTCCGCAATTCAATCCGATCACATCGACAGCTAGTTCATCGAGGCGTTTTGTAAATGCTGCCGGGGTAGTGCCGAACGATGTATTCCCATCCATCTGGATCGTCATCTGTGCGACGATCGGCAGATCTGAAAGTTCGCGAACAGCGTTGATGGCCTGCTCGATGGCGGGAAGTTCGGAAAACGTTTCAAGGATAAACAGATCGACGCCGCCTTCCAGCAGGCCCAACACTTGTTCCTTGTACATCTCCTTCGCTTCGTCGAACGAGGTCGGCCCATATGGTTCGATCCGCAATCCTAAGGGACCGATCGCACCGGCCACGAATACTTTTTCACCCGCGGCCTCGCGTGCAATTCGGACGGCGGCGATATTTATCTCACGAAGTTTTCCCTCGAGACCGTAAGGCTGCAGCTTGTGCCTGGTTGCTCCGAACGAATTTGTTTCAATAATGTCCGCGCCGGCTCTGACGTATTCTTCGTGTACCTCGCGAACAAGTTCAGGCGCGGTCAGGTTGAGTTCATCGTAGCTGCGATTAATGTAAATGCCCTTATCGTAAAGGCGCGTTCCGACTGCTCCGTCGAAGACGAAGATCCCGTCGGAATCCAGTAGCTCGCGAAAATCCTTCATAAAATAAAAGCCTCGCCAAACAGCGAGACCTTCAAAAGCGTTCTTTGTGTTCAGCTGTTTAGCGGATTATTTAACGTGGTCGCAAGTCGCGATAACTCACCACGAAGTTAAACTAGATAATGAATTTTTGAATCCCAAGTGTCAAGCCTCAGGGTCGGACGCGGACACTCGAAAAAGATTCGATTAACAGCCCAAAATTTCTAAAGAAAGACTCAAAGTTTCTACTCGAAAAACTCACGGATTCTATAGAAAAAACCAATATTTCTATAGAAAAACTCAATATTTCTATAAAAAAAACCAATATTTTTATAAAAAAACTCAATATTTCTATAGAAAAACTCAATATTTTTATAAAAATACTCAATATTTCTATAGAAAAACTCAATATTTTTATAAAAATACTCAATATTTCTATAGAAAAAGCCAATATTTTTATAGAAATACTCAATATTTCTATAGAAAAACCCGCGGATTCTATAGAAAAAACGGGAAAAACTAGTGGCTCATTTCGCCGAAGAATTCGTAACTCGCTTTTTTACCGGTGATCTCCAGGTGCCAGTGCGTGAAATCCGATGCGTTGTCGCAGCCGTTTCCCCGGCCCTGGAAGACAAGGAAATATGAGGTGGCGGGTACGATATCCGGTTTGAAGAATCCCGTTCCGGTTGTGACCTTTCCCTGAAAGCGAAACTCTTTGTACAGCGACGGTCCCAGGCCCTTATCGCTATTGTCATGGATATCGACTTTGAAAATCAGCATTTTGGGAGGCATGGGTAAAGTTACTGTGCCGGTTTTGCCGGCTTTGGTTTTCAGATCGAAGCGCCAGGTTCCGCTCTTAAACGAATTGACGAGGCTGAATGCTCCCGGTTCCGCGGTCCAGGAATCCGACTCATATTCCTTTCGCAGGCCAGCCAGGCCTTTTATCCCGTCAAAGCCCGCCTCGGTCATAAAAAGATCAGCTGCATTTGAGAACTTCATGTCTTTCAGGACATCTAGTGAATAACTATCGGGCTTGCCCGTCCAGATACCGTAAGTACCCGTTTCTGCACAGCAAGCACAGGCAAGCGCCGCATTTGACATCGCCAGGAGGCAAATTACAACGATGAAACAGCTCAAAAGTTTTTTTCGCATGAGGTTTGATCTTTCTCCTTTCGAAAACTTATTTCCTTTGACATTTCGAACAATAAAATGTCGATCGGCCGCCTTGTTTTATACGTTTTATCGGAGAATTGCAACGCCGGCAACCGCTGCCTTCGCGATCGTACACCTGCCATTCGGCATCGGAGTCGCCGTTGAAATATGTTTGCTCGAGATTTTCAGGATTCACGGATATCGAGCTTCCGTGTTCGATCGCCTCGCCAAGCACCAGCTGAATGCTCGCATGAAGCGACGGAGCTTTTCGCGTAGAAATCCGGGCCGAAACCGTCCTGGGATCGATCCCCGCATGGAAAAGAGCCTCAACGGCGTAGATGTTCCCGAGCCCGCAGAAACGAGTTTGGTCCAACAACACTTCCTTGATCTGGCGATTTGAACGCTTCAAAGTTTTTCGGACGTATTCGATGTCAAACTCCTCGGAAAATGGTTCAGGGGCGAGTTTGGCTAGTTCCGGAGCGTCATAAAGCTTTTTTGTTTCGACGATCTTCATTAAACCAAAATGGCGCTGGTCACTAAAGACAAGCCGGGATTCATCGTCAAGATAGAAAACGGCGTGGGTGAATTTTGGATCGCCCACATCTATTGAAAGCAAAGCAAAACTGCCGGTCATTCTGAGATGCGTTATCAGAGTTCGCCCATTGTCGACGTCAAACAGAAGATGTTTGCCGCGACGATGGACAAAGTTGATAGAAGTGTTTTTTAGGAGCTTCGCAAAAGTCGCAGGTTTCGAATCAGGAGCAAGGCGATCGCGCAAAAGACGAGCCGAAACGATCCGCCGTCCGGTGACGAGGGTGTTCAGCGATCTCGCAATATGTTCAACCTCAGGTAATTCTGGCATAAGGCCGAGATTAGACCCGCGAGTAATCGGGAAGGGAAGTTTTATCGCCAAGGACAGATCCTTCGCCTACGATCACATTTCGGCCGATATGGCTTCCTCGGCCGATGATCGCCCCTCTAACCTCGGCTGCGGTTGAGATCCGAGCATGCGGCCATATTACCGAATTCTCAATAACTGCTTTTTCTTCAATATTTACGCCGGCTCCGATCACGGAATTGACTATCTTTGCCCCCGGCTTGATCGTACACTCGCTGCCGACGACCGAAGATCTGTCGATCGATGCAGCCGTCGCAACGTCCGAAACATCCGACCGTTCAACATCAAAACCCTTGATCCGTCCGGCAAGAAAATCGTGGTGGGCTGCCAGGTAACTCTTGCAATTCCCAATGTCACGCCAGTATTCGTCCTTTAGCGTATACCCGAAAAAGGACATTTCCTTCTCAAGTATCATCGGAAAGACATCATATTCGAACGACCGGTTCTCGCCTTTTGGTATAAGATCAAGAATGGACCGCTCGAGAATGTAAATACCTGCATTTATAGTATTTACTGATTGATCTTTAAAGTCCCCCGGTTTTGGTTTTTCAACGAATCCAGTGATCGTTTCGTTTTGCCCGGTAGTAACGAGTCCATATGCCGCGGGATCATCAACCGGTGCAAGAACGATCGTCGCGTCAGCATTCTTCTCGCCGTGAAAGCCGATGACTTCGGAGATATCGATATCCGTCAGGATGTCCCCGTTAATGACTATCGTCGTTGAATCGGGATCCGCAGCAAACCGATAAGCTCCCGCAGTACCAAGAGGACTTGGCTCGGTCACGTAATTCAGATTTACACCAAACTCTGACCCATCCCCGAGCAAGTGCTCTATTTTGTCAGGTTGATAGCTAAGTGAAAGGGTAATTTCCGTGATTCCGGCGTTCCTGAGAATCTCAAGTTGAAACAACAAAAAAGGCCGGTTGATCAAGGGAACGATCGGTTTAGGCGTGTAAACCGTCAGCGGTCTAAGTCTTGTCCCTTTGCCTCCCGCTAAGATGAGTGCCCGCATATAGTTAGAAATTCAATGTATTGTGGTTCAAGACTAGTTAAACGCCGGGAAAATTGCAAAAGTAATGGCCAAAAGTGACATAAATGAATCAGTTTGAACGCATTTTAATCACATTGACTTTTGTTGAACATTTGTGCTAATTTCTAAGGTGCAGGTATCGCATGTCTAACCTGTGTTCCCCATACGGCAATATAAAGTGTTCACCGAGTTAACCCGGCTAGATTCAAGAATCCTGGATTTTTAATAGACTACGATGATTTTCGATAAAGCACAGGCGATGCGCAACGCCGAGCGGTACGTCTCCCAAAACAACATCCGCGCGGCGATCGATGAGTATAAACAGGTTGTTGGGAACGACCCCAAGGATATTGTTACTTTAAATATGCTTGGCGATCTGTACGCGAAGACATCGAACAAGGCCGAGGCGGTAAATTGCTATAAGACAGTCGCCGAACAATACGGCAAACAAGGGTTTTCGCAGAAGGCGATCGCTGTTTACAAAAAGATCACAAGGCTGGAGCCGAACTCCGTCGAAATATCAGGAAAGCTCGCCGAATTGTATCAGACCAAAGGTTCGGTTTCCGAAGCCCGCTCGCACTTCACCACTCTCGCCGAACATTATCTCCAGCAGGGACGAAAGACCGAGGCGTTGGCCATTTGGAAGCAGATCGGGATCCTTGATCCCAATGATCAGGATGTTTTTCTGAAACTTGCCGAATCCCACTTGCAGGGAGGGCAGCCGGACGAAGCTGCACAGGATTACGTCGAAGCCGCTTCCAGGTTCTCGAAGTTTGGGCGAAACGAAACGGCGGCCGATACTTACGCAAAGGCGCTTGTACTTCGCCCCGGATATGTTCCGGCGCTGAACGGATTCGTCAGCGTTAAGACAAAGCTTGGCCAGGCCGTTGAAGCAGCAAAGACGCTTGAAGAGATCCTGGAGAAAGAACCATATAACCGGGAAGTTGCGGCCCTGATGGTCGATTGCTTCTTTGGCGCGGACGACCTCGAAAGTGCTGAACGCGGCGTGATACGACTCGTAGAACATGAGTCAGCAAATTATCCGAAACTCCTTGATCTGGTAGAAAAATACCTATCAAAGGGAGATCAGCTGGGCGCCGCCCGGTGCTTGAATCTCTGCATCGAACATCTCCTGCTCGGCGGCAAAGAGGATGTGGCAATAAAATGGATCGAGGAGATCCTGTCCGGAAATGGAACCCAACTAGGAGCTCTCAAGTTGAAGGTCCGATATCTCTCCTGGAAAAGGGATGATGACGGCCTTCGTGATGCCCTTAAACTGCTGGATGATGCGGCCGTCAGCCAATCGTCACTTGAAGATGAGCGCTATGCATTGTCCCAGTTGGTTATGATCCTGCCGCAGGAAACGTCATACGCAGACCGTTTGCGCGTAATAAACGATAAGCACGGATTTACAGACAATCTCTATGACGAAAAGGTACTGCAAAGCCAGTTTGAGGATCAGGCGGAATACTACGCCGAAGAACTATCAACCGATTTTGCTTTCGATTCCGACACTTCCAATTCGCATATCATCGAAAGAAATGGGTCGGTTGCTTCGGCGGAGGTTTCCGGTGGAGCTGATAAATCCCTTCCTAATACCGACGCTGAAAATTTCCTTACTTCAGTAGAGGAAGTCGAGGAAGGAGTTTTGGGCGCTGCGAACTTTGGCATTTCCGAGGATGTCATAATCGAAAAGGAACTCGAAAGCATTAGATTTTATGTCGAGAGCGGCTACACCGACCTTGCCGAAACCGCTCTCAATGATCTTGTTGCTAGTTACGGCGACCGGCCTGAGATCCAGGACGTTCGAGCAGCTATTGCTGAAAAACTCGCCGCCGAGGCCGTTGAAAACAGCCCCGCCATACAAGTATCCGATGTGAACGCCGACCCGATCGGATCCGCCGGTTCCTTGACTGATTCGCCTGCTTCCAAGACCTTAGACCTTGACGAGATCCGCGTCGAATTCGGTTTGGACGATCTCGAACCCACTGGAAATGACGATGACTATGAAACGCATTATCAAATGGCTGTGGCCTATCAGGAAATGGGCCTCATGGAAGATGCGATAAAGGAATACCAGAATGCGATCAGCCAGATAGGTCAGAACGACACTACGCGGCGATTCTTTCATTGTGCCAACCTCCTGGGCCATTGTTTCATGCAGAAAGGAATGGCGAAGCTGGCATTAAAATGGTTTAACCGGGCGCTTGAAACACCTGGACTCACCGCGGATGAGAAGAAAGGCATTTGGTATGAGTTGGGTGAGGCTCATCAGGTGGATGGCGACAATAGCAATGCAGCCCGTTTTTTTGAACAAGTATATGCGGAAGATGTCGATTTCCGCGATGTCGGAAATCGCTTGCAAAGTCTGGTTGTGAACGCCTGATCGATCAGCGGATCACCGAATTTGTTCGACAAAATTCATCGCGTTATACTTTGACGGTATGGTTGAAAAACTGACCGTCATTTTCTTTATTATTCTGTGCCTGCTGCTAGGATTTTACCTGACGCTGCTGCCATGGGTCAGTTTTGGAATGATCGGTGACTGGGGCAGCAATTACCTGCTGGCTTTCATCTCCGATAAGACCGGCCTGCCGATAATTCAAAAAGCGATAGCCTCCACCTGGTTCCGCGGCGCGGTGACCGGGTTGGGCGTCGTCAATCTGCTGGTCGCGTTTTGGGAGATCGGACACTTTGGGGAAAGCGTCGCTTTCCTGCAGGGACAGATGACTGAGGATGGCAAAGAGGCGGGCCTAAGATCTTGAGCCCGACGCCCAAGTTTTATCCTCCGATAATCTGCCTGATCACCGACGGCACTATCACCAATGAGAATTTCGCGATTCGATCTGAATCGGTTCTCGCTCTCATCCGTACGGCTGTTGATGCCCGGATCTCGCTGATCCAAATTCGCGAGAAAGCACTCTCCGCCAAGAATCTTGTTCGACTTACTCGAGAAGTGGTTGATCTGGCTCGAGGCTCTGTAACCAAAATTCTGGTGAATGACCGGGCCGATATTGCGGCGGCGGCCGGGGCAGACGGCGTTCATCTCACCGAAAGCTCATTGCCCGCCGATGTAGTCCGGTCGGCCTTTCCGGATCTTGTGATCGGCGTTTCGACCCATTCTGCTTCATCGATAATTGTGGGAGCCGACAGGGGCGCAGACTTTGCATTATTTGGGCCGGTCTTCGCAACACCTGGTAAAGAAAGAGCACAAGGATTACAGGCCCTGACGGACGCCTGCCTGGCAGCGCCCGGCTTTCCGGTTCTTGCGATCGGAGGCGTGGACGAAACAAACTATAAACAGGTGTTGGCAGCCGGTTCCGCGGGATTTGCGGCCATAAGGTTTTTGAATAGTGTCGAGCGCTTAATTGCGATCGGTTCGGGCCTAACAAGTGATGGACCATAACGAGCCGCCAATTTGTTTGACGATAGCAGGTCTCGATCCATCGGGCGGGGCCGGCATCATCGCGGACATCAAGACCTTTTCCGCCTTTGGTTGTTTTGCGGCGGCAGTGATTTCGTCACTCACTTTTCAGAATACCACGGGCGTTTTTGGCGCTGTTCACCAGACGGGTGAATCGATCCGCGGACAACTTGAACCGGTCCTTAGGGACTATCGGATCTCTGCAGTCAAAACGGGAATGCTCCCGACGCCTGATTCGATCAAAGAAACCGCGCGGTCGATCAGGGAATTTGAGTTGCCAAATCTCATCGTTGATCCAGTGGTGCGTTCCACCTCTGGTGTTGATCTGATCGACGACGCCGCGCTGCGGAAGCTGACAGTGACCCTTTTCCCTTTGTCTGTTTTGGTTACGCCAAATTTACCGGAGGCCGAACGTATCACCCGAATGAAGATCGAAAATGATTCGGACATAGAACGGGCGGCGGGCCTGATGCGTGACATGGGCGCGACAAATGTTCTGATCAAGGGTGGACATTCTTATAACCGTGTCGAAGAAGTACAAAACCGGAAAGCTCGAGATTTTCTATTTATCGCGAGCGACCTCACTATCCTGGAGGCTGACTACATTGAAACCAGCGCAACACACGGAACCGGCTGCACTCTATCAGCAGCGATCACCGCGAATCTCGCTTTGGGACACGACCTCATATCTGCAGTAAAAACCTCCAAGACCTTTGTGACGGAGGCAATTCGCACAGCACCCAATATCGGCCACGGAAGCTCACCGATAAACGTGAGAACTAATTAGCTGGTTTGAAAAAAGTCGGCGTCTGATAGGTAACGCCAAAGGTGATTCCGGTGCGAGGTGAGAATCGCGTCAATCCAAAAACAGCGGCGCTGTCAAAGCGAAGGCCCGATGCTTTTATTTGGGTTCCGATCCGAAATTGTCCAACGCTCTCGGTGCCGAGCGGCGCCGTGCCTTTGCGGGTGTTCATCCTCCCATTCACCTCGCTGGCGATATTGATGTGATCGTTTACACGAAAAATTCCCGCAAGCCCATAGAGCATCACGTCGTTCTGAGTAAAACGATCGATAGGAGCAGTCATTATCTCAAGGCCGAGGTTGCCGTATATATTCGCGAGGGGGGCTTTCCCCGCCTTTTTCCCGAAACGTTTTTGAAAGAGAAATTTCGAAAAGATATTTATTTGGTTCGTACCGATGCCCTTCGCCTGATCGGTATTCGGCATTTGAAAGCCAAGCTTTAAGCCAAACGCGGGCAGAATAGGGGTTTCGTTTCTAAGCTTGATCTTTGCTGATACTACAAAATCGTCAAAGTCGCTTGTCGAATTGCCATTAACGTTTAGCGGTATTGCAGACGGACCGACCGAATTAATGGCTAAAAAATTCTGAAGTGTTCCCTCGAGCTGAAGTTCCACGTTAGCGGCAAATCCCGTACGAATACGCAGATCGCCGACTCGAGTAAGGTCACCTTTTAACCCTGACAACGGAAACTTAACGTTCTGCAGGAAGTCGACACCGGCACCAACCTCGACCGCTCCCGTCGGCGTAATGTCGACATCGTCCGTTATCAGTGGCCGCTGTTGCGCGACCGCACAGACCGCCATTGCCACCACAATCAGGATGCCTGCCGCCATCTTCATAGTGCTAATTCTTGCATCAAAAGCGGAAATTGTAAATCGACGGTTTCGTCCGGTTGCCGTAATTTTCTGACTTTGGACAATGCTCTGAAAACTTGCCAGAATGGTCATGGGAATTATTCGCAGTGAATGTTAATGGACCGTGTGAACACTCAAAAAGAAATTGTTGAACCAGGTGGGCTTCGGCTTGTGCCGGAGCAAAAAGATCTGCAAAAATTTCCCACGATCGAGAAACAGTTTGTTAACTACATGTTCTTTCGGGTTCATCCCGATTGGAGAAAGCTCGACGCGGAAACAAAAGATCTCTTCAAGAGTGAATTTCAAACGGTTTATGCCGAGTATAGTTCGGATTTTCTTCTTTTCAGTTATTCTCTGATCGGATTTGATTCCAAAGCCGATCTGATGTTTTGGCGGATCGGAGATTCGCTTGATAGGATCCAGGAAATGACCGCGCGCTTGTACCGCACGAATTTTGGAAGCTACTTGGAAACTGCCGATACATACCTTTCGACAACAAAGAAAATGATGTTTGTCGGGAACGGGAGCGAGGATCGGTTTCACGTGAATGCGGGTGCCAAGAAGTATCACTTTCTTTATCCGTGTGCGAAGCACCGGGATTGGCTGGAAAAGACCGGTGAGGAACGTGACGCGTTGATCGAAGAAAACTTCATGGTCGGCAAGAAATTCCCGAACATAAAAATTCACATGACGCATGCGTTCGGATTTTGTGAGCAGGAGTATATTATCTCCTTCGAAACGGACGAGCCAAAAGATTTTCTTGCCCTGGCGGAAGAGCTGCGCCAAACGCCGGCTAGCAAACTGACCCTTCGCGGAATGCCGGTTTATACCTGTCGCAAGCGCTCGCTGATGGAGTGTCTGGACGCGATCGGATGATCATTGCTCGCAAGTTTCTGATCAGTGGTGAAGTCCAAGGTGTCGGCTATAGGTATTTTGCGCAGCGGGCGGCGGCGAAACATCAGGTTCGCGGGTATATTAGAAACTTGGAAGACGGCCGCGTTGAATCGCTGGCCGAAGGCAGCGAAAAAGCCGTCGAAGAATATAAGCACGATCTGCTCGCGGGACCGACCCATTCAAGGGTCGATCATCTAGAAGAACTGGTTGTCGATCCAAGTGGGCGGTATCCGACGTTTAGAATTGAAAGATAATTCGTTGTTCGTAGATCATGGATCGCCATTCCTGACGTTCCTCGCCACGATCGACGAATGACCAGCAACCGACAAAGAAAATGGATCATCTTAGAAGACTAATTCGCGAAGTACCGGACTTTCCAAAACCGGGCATTAACTTTTACGACATCACGACACTGCTGAAAGATGCCGACGGATTGAAAGACACTATCGATGCTTTGGCAATGCAGGTAAACGGCAAGAAGATCGACACAGTGATCGGCGTCGAGTCTCGCGGGTTTATTTTTGCCACACCGCTTGCGATTCGCCTTAATGCGGGTTTTGTTCCGGTTCGCAAACCTAAAAAGCTTCCCGCCGAAAAAGTGTCGATCTCGTACGATCTGGAGTACGGCCAGGATACGCTCGAAATACATAAGGACGCCATCGGCAAAGGTCACAATGTATTGATCGTAGATGACCTGCTTGCGACCGGCGGCACCGCAAAGGCCGTTGTTGATCTGGTCGAAGGTCTTGGCGGCACGATAGCCGGACTGCTTTTTGTCGTCGAACTTGATTTTCTCAATGGCCGTAAGAAATTCGACGGCTATAGCGTTCAGTCATTGATAAGATACGACAGTTAGGTTTTGGGTTTTGGATTTACAATTCATTTTTCGGATCTTCGATTTTGCATTTGTCTGCAATCCAAAATCCGCCATCCAAAATCGATCGAGCTCCCGTAGCTCAGTAGGATAGAGCGTTCGCCTCCTAAGTGAAAGGCCGCTGGTTCGAATCCAGCCGGGAGCACCATTAAAATCAATAACTTGCGGGAATGACTGTTTGGGAAAATCCAAGTTTCCACCGAAAACATGGGAGTCCGTATGGTTGCCAAATACGATGTGGATATTGCATGAGTGAGATTCACAACCAATCCGTTCGTATGAGGCCGCGGTGACCGCCATAATTTGAACGCATGTTGGTGGTGAAAAAAAGGGCTCAACCGTTTTCGGTACCGAACACTTTAGTATGGTTCCATGACTGAACGGAGTATCGAGATTCAGATTTCGAGGCTCTGCGAGAACCATCCTCAAGAATCTAGATTCGGTGATGTTCGGTACGGAAGCGTAGCTTATTTCTCGATGCGTGTGAAAAGGACCAAATTGGACATTACCCGGCCCTGTACAAGGGCCATTTTTGCCCCGTCATCCGAAAATTCGGCCCAATAGATATTGTCCGGAGGGTTAGTTAAGACCTTTCGTGGCCGACTGCCGTCAAGCGGAAATTCCCAAATTGTCGAGATCGGGTCATTTTCAGTCTCATGGCGTTTGGTGAGGACCGAACTGCCGTCCCGCGACAAGATGATAAAATCCTTGGGAATAAGATCAAGATAGGTGATACGTGAACGGTCTTCGAGTGATTGGACGGCTGTTTTATACTTGCCCGAGTCACGATCATAAAACTGATAGGCGACGCTAAATCCATCAGCTGATGTCGACCAAGGTCCGATGTAAGCTGGTGAAAAATCCATAGGGGGGCTGCCGTCCAAATCCATCAGCGAAAGGACCGATTTGTCCTGCACATCCCGCTCGACGATTATTTTGCTTCCGCCTAGCGCAAAACGCGCACGCACGGGGAACTCAGAGTCCGGAGTTAGCTGTTTGGCGTTTGTACCATCGGCATTCATTCGCCAAATTTGCCAGCTTCCCGATCTGTTCGAAAGAAAAAGGATATAGCGGCCGTCAGGCGAAACGTCCGCGAAATCTCCTTCGACGTCCATCGACGTCAGCCGAGTCGAATTGCCGGTGTCGACCGCGGTTGAATATAACAGATCTTTACCGTTGTCGAGGACGTTGTAAATCACGCGTCCTGAGGGCGTCCATGTACAACTGTGGATAATGACGGATTGGTTGGTCAATCTTCGCGGCTTGTCAGCCCCGTCACGCGACCAGGTCCAAATATCGTTCACTCTCTGATCCTGCGTCACGACGATCTTTGTTCCGTCCCCAGTTGTCGACAAACCCGAATACGAATTGAGATCATTTGTGAGCCTGCTTATCTCACCGGTATCGCGCGCGATGGTAAACAACTGATTGACCCTAGTATCCGGTGCCTGCGCGTTCAGTAAAATGTCTCCCTTCTTGCCCAGCCAAACCGCTCCCCAAAATCGCTGCTTGGTCGAATCGACAATTGTTCTTCGTTCGCCACTGGATACGAAGATCTCATCGATGCGCCAATTCCAACCATCGCGGAGCCTTTCACCCGCGACAAATAGGATTTTTGTACCGTCGGGCGAAAAATTCGGTGCCCGAAAATCGACGTTATATTTCCCATCGGCCACCACCGCCTCTTCACTGCCGTCAGCGGAATTCGCAGTTACAAGCTGAGTGACACCGTCAGAATTTAGTCGAGAAAATGTGAACCGCTTTCCGTCAGGAGTGAACGAGATTGGCCCTGCCACGCCCTCCATTATCTTTCTCGGAACGTCGCCGAGAACCGGGATCTGGTAGAGGACCGAAGCAGCTCCTGACACGCTCCGCGAGTAGGTATCGTAATAAAGCTCGCTGCTGTCCGGCTTAAAGCCTCCGCCATAAAACGAAACATTATCCGGCGGCACCACCATCCGCTCCGACCGGCTGGCGATATCAAGAAGATGAAGCGACTGTTGTCCATCAACATGCAGCAGGACGTATGCGACGAACTGTCCATTGGGCGAGAGCATTGCCCAATACAGATTATCGGTGTTAGTCAACCGTTGAAGGCTGATGTTCTCGCTGGCGAGTGCTGGCCGAACCGAGGATAGTTTGAAAAAATAGTAAGCGAGCCCCCCCGCTAGTACAAGCAAAAGACCTCCTGTAACGATCAGAACCGGGTTCCGTTTGCCGGGCTTAACATTTCCCATTAATGCAGGCGTTTCGGGAATCGCCTGAATCTTATCCGCTTCTAATCCGAATACTCGTTCGGCCGGTCGAACTTCGTCATCTATCTCTATCAGCTCCTCCTCAATCGATACCTTTTGATATACGCCGTTGTTCGCTTCCGGCCTGAAGACTGTCTCTTCAGTTTCTACCGACATGAGGAATCTGTATCCCCGCTTAGGTACGGTCTCTATGTACGTAGGAGATTCGGCATCGTCCCCGAGTACCTGCCTGATCTCTTTTACCATCCGGGTCAGAGCATTGTCCGTTACGAAGCTATCGCCCCAAATGCGGTCGAAAAGTTCCTGCTTTCCGACGACGCGTCCGCTATTCTCGAGCAGGTAAACGAGTACTTCGAAGGCCCGCGGTGTGATCCGCATCGGTTTTTCGCCATCCAAAAGGCGAAAATTCACCAAATCGAGCCTTAATTTCCCGAACTTGTATATTTTCGCAACTGGTTGATTCTTAGAGGGTTGCATCGGTCAACGGCCGCAGTCACAAAAAAGTCACTACCAAATCATCACCTGTTCACAAGATTATCATTACTCGCTTTCAAGCGGTGCGCTTAAATCGCACCTTCGTTAGCTCACGGCAACATTTTTTCTGCCGGGGGATTTCGAAAGTCGACGGACTATCCGCGAAACCAGAAGGAGATATGAATGAAGATAATTCGCCGCAAACGAACGATAACGATCGAAACGTGTGTGTTTCGCCGATGGCAACGCGACGGGATGGAGGGCAATTTCAATTGCCCGAATTGCGGCAAGAGGTTCCAGGAAGAAGCGCCAATTGCTGCGGACAGCAAGCCCGCACGTCTGTTAGAGAGTGTGACGGTGCGGAATACACTGATCGGTCCTTCTGCCCGCGAGAGGGATGGAGAAAACCAATCCTGCGAACAGGGGTGCGCCGAGGAATTGGGAGAACAGCAAGGTCACGAGACTTAACCCAACAACTACGACGAATAAGTATGAGGTGAAACAATGGTCAACCATTTAAACAACGCATTAATGAAGAAGGATTTCCTA
>Ga0268264_10000699_pt1 | contig 39009 bp, 37 predicted proteins | sample KBSSwiS32_FD_190357 | JGI IMG/M metagenome (GOLD analysis project Ga0268264, IMG submission 190357) | Switchgrass rhizosphere microbial communities from Kellogg Biological Station, Michigan, USA - KBS Switchgrass S3-2 (SPAdes) (version 2) | ecosystem: Host-associated > Plants > Roots >...
GCTTGTTGATCTCCGCGACGGCCCCGATCGCTTTTTCGAGAACGAAGTCGGTGAGCTTTCCGATGCGGTCATGCTGCTCAGCCGCCGCGACGAATTCGGAGGCGGCAATCGGACCCTTCTCGGGATGGGTCCAGCGGGCCAGCGCCTCGGCTCCGACAATCCGGTTCGTGGCGATGTCGAGCTTGGGCTGGTAGGCGACCCAGACCTCGCCGCGGTCGATCGCGGAATCGAGCTCGCTGAGGATCGACAGCTTCCAGGACGCTTCCTGCAGGCTTTCCGGGTCGTGGAATTTCCACTTCAGGCCGTCGTGCGCCGCCTCTTCCGCGGCCACCAGCGCGCTCGCGAGACGGTTGGGCAGCGATCGGCTGCTGCCGACTTCAACCCCGAACGCTACGGACAGATCGATGGACAAGCCCGCGATCCGCGCCGGGTTGCGGAACAGCGAATAGAGCGCGTCGAGATGATTTCCGAACGGCGCGCGCGATTCTTCGAACCACGCGAAGATTCCTCCGTCGCCCTGGTAGAGCGTTCGATTAGGGGCGCCGACCGAAAGACGCGAAACGATCTGATCGATCAGTTGCCTCTCGCTGTTCGGCGGAAGCGTGGCGACGATCTCTTCGTAATTAAGAATTCGGGCAGCGATCAGCGACTGTTTCTTCCCGTCCCGATTATCCCTCAACGCGTTGAGATTGGGCAGGTTTGAGATTGGATTGACGAGCCCGCGCACGCGGTAACGACGCCACGCAATGGCGCTCGAAATCGTCGCGACCACGAAGAGCGCAGGGGTCACGTCAAAATAGATATGGTACGCCTCCGGCAAGGCCGGTGCGAAAAGAAATGTGATCGCGGTGGTTCCGAGCGTCAGGACTTGCAGCCGCCCATCGCGCAGCCGAAGCACGGCTGCACCGACGCCCAGCGCGATCAGGAACAGCGGAATCCAACCGAGGTCGACCGGCCGGCCGCTCTTCAGTGTTTCGGCACCGATAATGTGGGTATAGGCCCCTGCCATCCGGCCGGTGCCGGGAACGTAAAATTGGTCACCGATTTCTTCGCTCGACGTGCCGATGACTACCTGCTTTCCTTCGATCGCGCGGCGATCAAAGGTTCCGTCCAAAATGCTTGAGGCCGAAACGCTGGGGATCGACTTCGGGTCGACCGAATAATCCGGCGCGAAGGTTGCGTCCGCGTTGCCGTTTCGTCCGGAAAGCAGGGCCGCAAAGGATGGAACGACCTGCTTGTTCACCGTCGTCCTGTAAGGAATGCCGGTCACAACTTGCTGGAAATTGTATTGCCAGCTGATCGTGCCGAGCCCCTGGGCCGCGTCGACCAACGCTGGAAGCGGCAACCCTTCCTGCTCCGTGCCGGCTTGCGGTCCGGAGCGCGTGCGTGTCGCAAGAATGACGCGACCGGAGCGCTTCAACGCTTCCGCGAAAGCCCGATCATCCGCTGGGTTCGTGGCTCCGAAGAAGCTGATGTCAAAGAAGATGCGTTTGGAGCCCGCATTGCTGAGGCGATCGGTCAACTGGGCGTGATAGCGCCGTGGCCAAGGCCAACGTCCGACTTTACGCAGGGACTGATTGTCGATTTTGACGAGCACGATGTCGCCACTTGCCTTGTGCCAGTGGAGGCTGTTTCGGGCGGTGCGCAGCAAATATTCAGCGTCGCTGAACATCAAGCCGAAAATTAGTCCTGTGATCGCCGTCCAGAGCAGCAGCTTCCAGGGCGATGCCTCGGTCTTCATTTTCGGGCGCTTCGACACGGAGCGCTTGTCCTCCCCAATTGCGCGCTACGCATGCGCGCGAAAAGGTTATCAAATCGCTAACCGCGATCCGATTAACGGCTCGCCGCCACTCGACAGCGCCGGAGCCAGCCGCCAGAAAGCCGCCGCGGGTTTGCCGCTGGAGGGATCATGGATTTCGTCTCCATATTGTCGATCTTCGTACTGGCCTGCTTCGTCGGCTATTATGTCGTCTGGTCGGTGACCCCGGCGCTGCACACGCCGCTGATGAGCGTCACCAATGCCATCTCCTCAGTGATCGTAGTCGGAGCGCTAATCGCGGCGGCGGCGGCCGGAAGCGCGAGCTCCAAATGGCTTGGCCTCGTCGCGGTCGCGCTCGCCAGCGTGAACATCTTCGGTGGCTTCGCCGTCACGGCGCGAATGCTCGCGATGTACAAGAAGAAGGAGCGCAGGGATGCGTGAGGCGGCGGCGACGCCCGCCTGGGTGCTACTCGCTTACCTAATTTCCGGAGTCTGCTTCATTCTCGCGCTGAGGGGACTGTCGGGACCCGAAAGCAGCCGCCGAGGCAACTACACCGGAATGGTGGGGATGGCGATCGCGGTGGGAACGACCCTCGCCGTCCATCAGGTCGCTTCGATCGCCGAGATTGCGGGTGCAATGCTTATCGGCGGCGGCATTGGACTGATCACGGCCCGCAAGATCCAGATGACGGCGATGCCGCAGCTGGTCGCCGCCTTCCACAGCCTGGTCGGCATGGCGGCGGTGCTGGTTGGCGCAGCGGCGTTCCTCAACCCTGGGGCCTTCGGGATTCTCGATCCGGCCCGTCAGATCCTGCAAGTCAGCCGGGTCGAGATGGGCCTTGGCGTGGCCATCGGCGCGATCACTTTCTCCGGATCGGTGATCGCCTTTCTCAAATTGAACGGCAACATGTCGGGCAAGCCGATCCTGTTGCCGTTGCGGCACGTCATCAACCTCAGCACGTTGGCCGCGATCCTGGGCCTGATCGCTTACTTCACGCAGGACCAGGCGCCGTGGGTCTTCTTCACCGTCGCCGGGCTCAGCTTTGCGATCGGCTTCCTGCTGATCATCCCGATCGGCGGGGCCGACATGCCGGTCGTGATCTCGATGCTCAACAGTTACTCGGGCTGGGCCGCAGCAGCGATGGGCTTCACGCTCCACAATAGCGCGATGATCATCACCGGCGCGCTCGTCGGAAGCTCGGGCGCGATCCTCAGCTACATCATGTGCCGGGCGATGAATCGCAGCTTCATCTCGGTCATCGCGGGCGGTTTCGGCGGAGTCTCGGCGTCCGCCGATGCGGCGGCGATCGACCGTCCGTACAAGCGCGGCTCGGCCGAAGACGCCGCCTTTCTGATGAAACAGGCCGACCAGGTGATCATCGTTCCGGGCTACGGCATGGCGGTCAGCCAGGCGCAGCACGCGCTCAAGGAAATGGCCGATAAGCTCAAGGCGGAAGGGGTGCGGATCAAATATGCGATCCATCCGGTCGCCGGCCGAATGCCGGGCCACATGAACGTGCTGCTGGCCGAGGCAAACGTGCCCTATGACGAGGTGTTCGAGCTCGAAGACATCAACAGCGAGTTCGCCCAGACCGACGTCGCCTTCGTGATCGGCGCGAACGACGTCACCAACCCGGCGGCCAAGACAGACAAGAGTTCGCCGATCTACGGCATGCCGGTGCTCGACGTGGAAAAGGCGCGGACCGTGCTGTTCGTGAAGCGCTCGATGGGCGGGGTCGGCTATGCCGGCGTCGACAATGAGCTTTTCTATCGCGACAACACGATGATGCTGCTCGCCGACGCCAAGAAGATGGTCGAGGAGATTGTCAAAGCCCTCGGTTGAAGATTTTCAGTCGATTGGTCGAAAGAATCACGCGTTCATCCGCTTTGGACTGGCGGCCGCACCGGATGCGCCCTCGGATTGCGTTCGAGGAGAAATGTCATGCACATCCGAGCAGCTATTGCCGCAGCCCTTTTATCATGTGTCGCGGCCCCATCATGCGGCCAGGCCCCGGCGCCGGACGTCGCTGCGGCCGTCGCGGCGCCCGACCGCAGTAATGGCATGAGGGAGTTGGATGCCTCTCGCAAACCCGCCGAGGTGCTCCAGTTCCTAGGTCTCAAACAGGGCGATCGAGCGCTCGATCTGTTCGGAAGCAATGCCTATTGGGGGCTGATCCTGGCCCGCTCGGTCGGGACACAGGGCTCCGTTGATGCCTGGGAAGCGGCAAACTTCCTCGACGCGAAGACGAAGGAAAGTTGGGATCAGCGCCACAGCAAAATCCCCAATCTCCAGCTCATCGTCAGCCCGGCCGCCGCCATCGAGCTTCCCGAAAAGACCTATGATTTCGTGATGTTCAATCAGGACTATCACGACCTTTATTGGGAGAGCGATGAATACAAATTTCCGCGAATGGACCCGAAGCCGTTCATCGCCGCGCTCTACCGAGCGATGAAGCCGGGTGGGATACTCGGTGTGATCGATCATGTCGCCAATCCCGGCGGTGACACCCGCCAGGTCGCGCAGGCGCTCCATCGGATCGACCCGGCAACGGTCCGCTCGGACTTCGAGGCGGCGGGCTTCGTTCTGGAGGCCGAATCGCCGCTGCTGCGCAACCCCGCCGACGATCACAAAAAGAATGTGTTCGATCCCGCAATTCGGTTGCACACGGACCGGATCGTCTATCGCTTCCGCAAGCCGGCCTAGCCGCCTCGTCGAACTGTTATTAATTTATCATTAAATCAGATATTTAGCCCTTGCCACTCATACTGCGCTTGGTTGAAAACGCCGGTTAATCGGCGCGATTCCATTTCGCCGGCAGCGGGAAGGGTCAACAGGTTGCGCAAGCTGGGCATCATCGGGGGCATGAGCTGGTCTTCGACCGCGCTCTATTACGAACATATCAATCGCGGAATCGCACAGCGCCTCGGCGGTCTTCACAGCGCCCCGCTATCCATCGAAAGCGTCGATTTTGCCCAGGTAGCGGCGATGGAGTTCGCCGGTGACTGGGACGGGATCGCAAAGATCATGATCGATGCTGCCAAGAGGCTGGAGGGCAGTCGAGCGGAAGGCCTGATCATCGCCTGCAACACCGTCCACAAGTCCTACGATGCCGTGGCCGCTAACGTGGGCGTTCCCGTGCTGCACATCGGCGAGGCCGCCGCGGACCGGCTCGTCGCCGACGGCCGGACCCGCGTCGCCCTGCTCGGCTCGCGCTTCACCATGACTGAACCGCACGTCCGAGGGCGGCTCGAATCGCGGGGCATCAGCCTCGCGCCGATCGAGCCGGGCTGGATCCACGAAGTCGACCGGATCATTTTCGAAGAGCTGGCCGCAGGCCGCGTAGTCCGCGACAGCCAGCGCAAACTGAAGACTTTGATCACCGAGCTCGCCAAGCAGAAAGTGCAGGCGGTCGTGCTCGGCTGCACCGAATTGGTGCTTGCGGTCGATGTCCGGGCGAACGTCATTCCGGTCTACGACACGACCGCGCTCCATGCCCGAATGGCGGTCGAATGGATGCTTGCCGAAGAAGAAGAGGCGCGGGCGGCAGCCTGACCCCTCGCGCTGGCATTCGCTAGCGCTTATCTCCTCCGTGTGAGCAAGGCCGACCGTCCCGACCACCCGAGAGCCGCCGAGCGCTTCAACGAGGATCAGGCGACCTATGCCTTGCGCGGCGCGGACCAGCCGGACCTCGAGAAGGGCGTCGCGGCCATCCGCGAGGTGTGGAAGACGCTTCCGCGGCGGCCCGGCGTCTACCGGATGCAGGATGCTCGCGGCGACGTGCTCTACGTCGGCAAGGCGCGGGCGCTGAAGAACCGGGTCACCAACTACACCCAGGTTTCCAAGCTTCCGAAGCGGCTGCAGCGCATGGTCGCCCAGACCCGCTCGATGACGATTGTCACGACCCGCACCGAGGCCGAGGCGCTGCTGCTCGAGGCGCAGCTGATCAAGCGCTTCCGGCCCGCCTACAATGTGCTCCTTCGCGACGACAAAAGCTTCCCGTTCATCCTGCTGCGCGAAGATCATGCATTCCCGCGCATCCAGAAGCATCGTGGGGCGCGCCGTATCAAAGGCCAATATTACGGGCCGTTCGCAAGCGCCGGTTCGGTCACGCGCACGCTCAACGCGCTGCAGAAGCTCTTCCTTCTGAGAAGCTGTTCCGACAGCTATTTCGAGAACCGGTCGCGGCCCTGCTTGCTCTACCAAATCAAGCGCTGCTCGGCGCCGTGTGTCGGGCGGATCAGCCAGCTCGACTACGATGAGCTGGTCGACGACGCCAAGGCGTTCCTCGCCGGCCGCTCAACCAACGTGCAAGCCCGCCTGTCCAAGCTCATGGCAGAGGCGGCCGAGCGGCAGGATTACGAGCTGGCCTCCGTCTATCGCGACCGGCTTCGGGCCCTCACCGAAATCCAGGGCAGCCAGACAATCCACGCCGAAGGCCTGGGGGACGCCGACGTATTCGCGCTTGCCTGCAAGGCGGGCACCGTGTCGATCCAGGCCTTCTTCATTCGCGGCGGGCAGAACTGGGGACACCGGGCCTTTTTCCCGGCGCATACCAACGACGTTCCGGAAGCCGAGGTTTTGTCGAGCTTCCTCGTCCAATTCTACGAAGACATGCCGCCGCCGCGGCGAATCCTCGCCGACCGGGATCTCGCCGACCGGGCCTTGCTAGAGGAGGCGCTGTGCGAGCGCTCCGGACACAAGGTCGTTATCGAAGTCCCGCAGCGCGGGTCGCGGCGCAAGCTGATGGAGCAGGCTCAGCGCAACGCTGAGGAGGCGCTCGAGCGCCGGCTGGCCGAGACCACGACCCAGGGCAAAATCCTGCGCGAGCTCGCCGACACGTTCGAACTCGCCGAGGTGCCGAAGCGCATCGAAGTCTACGACAACAGCCACATCATGGGGACGAACGCGACCGGGGCGATGATCGTCGCGGGCCCCGAGGGCTTCCGCAAGAACAGCTACCGCAAGTTCAACATCAAGCGGCCGGAAACCCAGCCAGGCGACGATTTCGCGATGATGCGCGAGGTGCTCGAACGCCGCTTCACGCGCCTCGAGAAAGAAGATCCCGACCGGCAGGGCGGCGAGTGGCCGGACCTGTTGCTGATCGACGGCGGCAAGGGCCAGTTGTCGGCCGTTTGCGAAGTCATGGAGGACATGGGTATCCATGACGTCCCCATCGTCGGCGTGTCCAAGGGGCCCGATCGCAACGCCGGGCGGGAGACCTTTCACCTGCCGGGCGGGCGCGAGCTGACCTTGGCGCCCAACTCCGCCTTATTGTTCTATCTTCAGCGCTTGCGCGACGAAGCTCACAGGTTCGCGATCGGTACGCACCGGCAGAAGCGCGCCAAGAGCCTCACCATGTCGACGCTCGACGACGTCCCCGGCATCGGGCCCAATCGGAAGCGCGCCCTGCTGATGCACTTCGGAACCGCGCGGGCTGTAAAGGGCGCGGCGCTCGAGGATCTGGAGAAGGCGCCCGGGATCAGCAGCGCGATGGCGCGCCAGCTCTACGATTATTTTCACCCGGCCGGGTGATGCGCATCGAGACAAAGGCCATCGTCTGCGCGCTTCGCACCCACGGAGAGCATGGCGCCGTGGTGCGCCTGATGACCCCCGATCATGGCCTTCAGGCAGCCTATGTTCGCGGCGCGCGCGGCCGGCGCATGCGGCCGATCCTGATCGCCGGTAATATCGTCGAGACGCAGCTTTCGGCCCGGACCGATACCCAGCTTCACCAAGCCACGGTCGAGCTGGTGCTTAGCCGCGGGCCATTGCTGTCGGAGCCCCTCCCAGCGGTCGCGATCGAGTGGGCGACCGTGCTGACGGCCACAGCTTTGCCCGAAGGCCAACCTTATCCTCAGCTCTTCGACGCGCTCGAGGGCCTGCTCGAAGCCATCGAGGTCGCTCCGTCGGCGAGCGGTTGGGGTACGGCCCTGGTCCGCTATGAACTGCTGCTGCTCGCCGAGCTCGGTTTTGGGCTCGATCTCGAACGCTGCGCGGTGACGGGCTCGAATGACAATCTGGTGGCGGTCAGTCCCAAATCCGGCCGCGCAGTCAGCGCCGCGGAAGCCGAGCCCTATGCCGGCAAGCTGCTGCCCTTGCCCCCATTCATGCAAAGCGGCGGTGAGGCGAGCTGGGCCGAGATCCTGCAGGGGCTCGATCTCACCGGCCACTTCCTGATGCGAGATATCCTCACCGACCGCGCGAGGCCGATAATCGACGGGCGTTTACGGCTCGTCGACCGGTTGCGCCGTGCCTCCGGTCTCGCCTAGGTGGTGCTGTGACCACTGACACGCTCGCCATGCTTTTCCCGAACGTCGCCGTGACCCGCGGAATCGCGGTGCGGGTGGCGGTCAGCTTCCTCGCGGAGCAATCGGACCCATCAGCCAATCGATGGTTCTGGTCCTATCATGTCCGAATCGAAAATGGCTCGGACGTTGCGGTCCAGCTGCTGTCGCGCACCTGGACGATCGTCGACGGCCGCGGGACGGTGCACGAGGTCGTAGGGGAGGGTGTGGTCGGCGAAATGCCGTTGATCGCTCCGGGCGCGAGCTTCGACTACGTCTCCGGCTGCCCCCTGGATACGCCGAACGGCACGATGAGCGGCAGCTACCGGATGGTCGATGAGGACGGGACGGCGTTCGACGTGGCAATCCCAACATTCCAGCTGCTCAGCGCCTGAGCCAGGTGCCGACCGCTGCGCGCCGGGTTGTCCTCGCCGCCAACAGTAGCTGGAACATCGTCAATTTCCGCACAGGGCTGATCCGCAGGCTCAAGTCAGAGGGCTATGAGCCTATCGTGCTTGCGCCATCCGACGCCGGAACCGAGGCGCGCATGCGTCATCTCGACGTCGAGTGGATCACCGTCAATATTGAGCGGTCCGGGCTGAACCCTTTCTCCGACTTCGCTCTCCTGCTGAAATATCGTAAGATTCTTAGACGCTTACGGCCGTTCGCGTTTCTCGGTTTCACGATCAAGCCGAACATTTACGGGAGCATTGCCGCGCACGCCCAGGCAATCCCGGTGATCGCGAACATCAGCGGTCTGGGGACGGTTTTCATCAGACGCGGCCTGCTGCTGGCGCTGGTGAGCGGTCTCTACCGTTTCGCATTGCGCCGGGCCGCGGTCGTGTTCTTCCAAAACCCGGACGATCGCGCGCTCTTCATCGTGCGGCGGCTGGTGCAGCCGGAAAAAGCGCGGTTGCTGCCGGGCTCCGGCGTCGATCTGCACCATTTTTCGCTCGTCCCACTGCCGAAGGGTCCGGTCACCTTCCTCTTCATTGGGCGCCTCCTCGGCGACAAAGGCGTGCGCGAGCTCGCCGAGGCCGCCCGGTCCCTGTCGCGGCAACATTTGCAGGTTCGGGTCCAGCTGCTCGGGCCGATCGACGAGGGTAATCGAACATCGATCACCCGCGCCGAGGTTGAACGCTGGGTCGGGGACGGGGTCATCGAATATCTCGGTGAGGCCGACGACGTGCGGCCTTTCATCGAGATGGCCTCGGCGGTCGTTCTGCCCTCATATCGCGAAGGGCTCCCGCGCTCGCTCCTCGAAGCGGGAGCAATGGGCCGGCCCCTTATCGCCGCCGACGTGCCCGGCTGCCGCGAAGTGGTCGACGATGGAGTGAGCGGCATGTTGTGCGCGGTGCGGGATTCGGCGTCGCTTGCGCAATCGATGACGAAGTTCGCCGGGCTTCCAAGGGAGGCGCGATCGGCCATGGGTTTTGCATCCCGCCGCAAGATCGAGGCGAAATTCAGTGAAGATGTCGTAATCGGCGCTTATCTCAACGCACTCGGAAAGCTTCGGGCGCCGGGGAGTTAAGGTTTTTGATGTTCGGTCGCTCAAGTTCATCCAGCACCCCGCGGGGTCCCAAGGGACGCCGCGCTTACGTCGTCGGCGACGTCCACGGCCGTCTCGACCTGCTCGACCGGCTGCTCGATGACATCCACGCCGAGATCGAGAGAGATAAGCCTGAGAAGGTCCTGCTGGTGTTCCTCGGCGACCTCATCGATCGCGGTCCAAGCTCGGCCCAGGTGGTGGAACGGTTATGGACCTATCGCCATCAAGACATCCGCCCGGTCTTTCTGCTCGGCAATCATGAGGAAGTGATGCTGCGCATTCTTGCCGGCGAAGTCGAGCACCTGCCGGGCTGGCTTCGGTTCGGCGGAGCGCAATGCCTGGAAAGCTACGGAGCCGATCCGCGCCTGATCGCGGCAGGCAGCGACGAATCGGCGATCGCAGCGGTTCACGAGGCCATCCCCGATCGACACGCAGCGTTCCTGCGCACATTCGTCGATACTTGCCGTTTCGGCGACTACCTGTTTGTCCATGCCGGAATTCGGCCCGGAATCGCGCTCGATCAGCAACGTCAGTCTGACCTTCGATGGATCCGCGAGCCATTCCTGTCGGACGAATCCGCCCATGGCTTCGTGGTCGTCCACGGTCACACCATCAGCCCGGAGGTCGAGGAGCGCGTCAACCGCATCGGGATCGACACGGGCGCCTACCGGACCGGAGTCCTCACCGCCCTGGGTATCGAAGAGGATCGCCATTGGTACCTGCGAACGGCAGCTGCTGTTGGAACCCCCATTTCGGCCACGCATTGATTCGGTCCATTTTGGAGCCTACTCGGCCCAGTCCGACGAAATATCCAATATGGGCGATTGCGCGTTATTCGCGGGGTGAAACAGTGCGTGCACATCTGACCCAACTTCAATCCAGGATTTGGACTCTGGTAGCTCTGGGAGCTGCAATGCTCCTTGCGGCCTGTGCCGACAGCCCGGGTGGCCCGATCCCCTACAATGTTGCGCTCGGATCGCCCGATTCCCCGGCCCTCGCGGCGCTCGGATCCGACTACAGGATCGCGCCGATGGATATGCTGACGGTCAAGGTATTCAAGTCGGAAGACCTGACCGGCGATTATCAGGTCGACCTCGCCGGCAATATTTCCCTGCCGTTGGTCGGCGAAGTCCCTGCCGCCAACCTCACGACCGCGCAGCTCGACCAGGAACTCACGAAGGTTCTTGGACAGAAGTATTTCGAGCATCCCGACGTCGCGGTCGGAATCAAAGCATCGACCCGGCGATCGGTCACGGTCGATGGAGCGGTAAAGCAGGCCGGGACCTTCCCGATTTCAGGATCGACGTCGCTGATGCAGGCCGTGGCACTGGCCGGCGGAACAACTGAGGACGCCAATGTTCGGCGCATCGCCGTATTCCGGACGATCAGCGGCCAGCGCCAGGCAGCTGCGTTCGATCTTGCGGCAATCCGCCACGGCCAGGCTCAGGATCCGCAGGTCTATCCCGGCGATATCGTCATCGTCGACGGTTCGGCCATCAAGGAGGGATTCAAGCGGTTCACCCAAGCCTTCCCCATGTTCTCAATCTTCAGGCCGTTTTAGCGAATGGTCGGGCTGACCTCCTGCAAGGCGAACGACGATGAACAATAGCATCGCAGTGCCGAACCAGGGCCCCTGGCCAATCGCGCCCTATGCGCCGGGCCAGGCGCAGCCGCTTCAGCCCGGACAGCGCACCTACTCGGCAGCGAGCATTCTCGACCTGCCGACGTTGCTGCGGATCGTTCAACACTGGCGGTGGCTGATTCTGGGCGCAGTTGCCCTCGGTATCGCATTTGCGATCATCGTCACCTTGCTTACGACACCCGTCTATCGCGCCTGGGTCTCGCTCCAGGTGAATCCTCCCACCTTCGACGTCAGCGACGAGCAGTCCAAGCAGCGCCAGACCTATCAGGACCCCTATGACGCCGTTGCGACCCAGGTCGGCCTTCTCACAAGCAAAAGCGTGGCCGAGCGAACCGCACAGGAGCTCAACCTCGGCAACAATCCGGCCTTCGTGCCGCAGCGTGGAGATGCCTCGTCGCGCCTGCGACAGGCGGCCGGGGTAGTCCAAGAGAATTTGAAGGCGGACGTCCCCAAAGAGGGCCAGCTCATCAAGTTCAGCTTTGATTCCCCCTCTCCGCAAATCGCCGCAATGGTCGCGAACGGAATTGCCGAAAGCTTCATCAACACATCGCTTCAGCGTCGTTACGAAGCCTCCGCTTATGCCCGGAGATTCCTCGAGCGGCAGATTGCCAAGACCCGTGGCGACCTCGAGAAATCGGAACGGTCGCTGGTCGCTTATGCGCAAGCAGAGGGCATCATCAACACGGCGATGGGATCTGATGGCAAGCCGTCAACCACCGATGCGGGCTCGCCCCAGGCCGAGTCGCTCATGGCGCTCAATAAGGCGCTCGCCGACGCCACTGCCCGTCGTGTAGCGGCGGAAGGGGCATATCGCGGCGCCCTGGCCGCGGGCCCGACAACGGAAGTGACCGCGAGCACGCAGGCGCTCCGCCAGCAGCGGGCAGCGCTGGAGGCCGACTATCAACAGAAGCGCACCTTCATGAAGCCCGACCACCCCGACATGCAGAGCATCCGCGCGCAAATCGATGAGCTCGACAAGCAGATCGCGCGCGAAGGCTCGCAAATGTCGGCGAGCCGCAACAACACGCTCCTTCAGGAATTTCGTGCGGCGGCGTCGGCCGAGTCCGCGCTTCAGGCCCGCGTCGCCGGGCTGAAGGGCGCGGTGCTGAATCTTCGCGGCCGAAGCATTCAGTACAACATCCTGCAGCGCGAAGTGGACACCAACCGCAGCCTCTACGACGCGCTTCTGCAGCGCTACAAGGAAATCGGTGTGGCCGGCGGAATCGGATCGGCGCCCGTATCGATCGTCGACCGCGCTGACACGCCGGCTTCTCCCTACAAACCGAACTTGTTGCTCAATCTCCTCCTCGGGATCGCCGGAGGGCTCCTTGCCGGCATCGGGGCCGCGATCGGCCTGGAATTCATCAATGACACGATCAAGACTCGCGAGGACGTGCGCAACAAGCTCGGTCTTGCCTGCCTTGGCGCAATTCCGAAGACCGGTGCGAAGGACGCATTCATCGAGGACTTGAAGAATCCTGCCTCCGTGGTCTCGGAGGCTTATTCGGCAGTGGTCGCCGCGCTCCGCTTCAGCACCGAAGCTGGAATGCCCAAAGTGCTGCTCGTAACCAGCACTCAGCCTGGCGAGGGCAAGTCGTCGACCGCATTGGCCCTGGCCCAAAATTTCGCGCGCCGCGAGAAGCGCGTCCTTCTCGTCGACGGGGACCTTCGCAAGCCGGCCTTCAAGGCTGCTTCCGACAAGATCGGCCTCACCAAGCTACTGACCAGCGAGGACCGGATCGACGGCCATGTCGTCGAAACGCAGCATGACAACCTTCTGCTTCTGCCGAGCGGCCCAATTCCTCCCAATCCGGCCGACTTGCTTTCGACGGGCCGCGTCCGGATCATCCTCAACGAAGCCGCAGAGGCGTTCGACCTCGTGATCGTGGATGCTCCTCCGACGCTCGGCCTCGCTGACGTGCCGTTGATTGCTGCAGCGGCGGGCCATGTCATGTTCGTCGTGGAAAGCGGCAAGACCCGCACTCGCACTGCGATTGAGTCCTTGAACCGGATCGAAGCAACGGGCGCTCACATCCTCGGTGCGACCCTGACCAAGTCGACCGATTCCGGCGCCGGCTATGGTTACAAGCGCTATGGCTATGGCTACGGTTACGGCAAGATCGACAAAAAGCGCACGGAAATCCTGATGATTCCGCAGGATGCCGACGCCTGACAATGACCAGACGCGGGGGTCGGCGCTGATTGTACGGACAATCCTGGTGTCGGTGACCGCGGTTCTCGCCGGCTCGGTCGTCGTCCGGAATGCCGTTGTCGCCCAATACGCCGAAACCAGGCCCGAGCTCGCGGCGCGGATCTGGCCCTCCCATCCTGCGTCCAAGCTCTGGTCCGGCCTGACTCAAATCGGGCTCAACGCCCGTGAGCGCAAACCGGTCGGTCCAGTGATCTTGGGGACGATCCGGGACGCGGCGGCCAAATCGCCGCTCGCACCCGAGCCGTTTCTCGTCCGGGGCGTCGAGGCGCAGCTAAGCGGCCACCCAAGTCTTGCGCGAGAGGCCTTCCTCGCCGCTAAGTTGCGCGACGGCCGTTCCATTCCGGCGCGTTACTTCCTTGCTGAGCAATATTTCCGAAGCGGGGATGCGGCGCACGGCCTCCGTGAAATTGCGCTCCTCGCTCGAATGGTGCCGAACGGGGTCGCCGGCCTTGCGCCCTTCATCGCGACCTATGCGAAGGACGGGCGCAACCGGCCACAGCTCCTGTCGCTGTTCCGATCCGATCCGCAGCTCGAAGAGGCCGCGCTTACGACTCTTGCCGCCGATGCGGGCAATGCCGATCTGGTCCTCGAGCTCGCCAATTCATCCAACCGCCCGCCGCTTTGGGCGGACCGTCTCCTCGGGACACTGGTTGCCGCGGGGCAATTTGAGAAGGCGCATGGGATCTGGGCGCGTCTCGCCCATATTGCGCCTTCTTCCAGCCAACTGGTCTTCGACCCCGGCTTCAGGGGCAGCAATGCGCCGCCTCCCTTCAACTGGACCCTTACGTCGTCAACGGTCGGGCTCGCCGAGCGCCAGCCCGGCGGGCGGTTGCATGTCATCTTCTACGGCCAGGAGGATGGGGTGCTCGCCAATCAACTCCTCGTGCTGGCGCCAGGACGTTATCGGCTGGCGATGGACCTCACCGGCGATCTCAGCCATGCCGGATCGCTCAGTTGGACCGTGACCTGCGCCGCGTCGAATACGGCATTGGGGTCGCTCCGGTTGAGCGATTCGAAACTTGCCCCGCAGGGAGTGATGTTCGACGTTCCGGCAGACTGCCCCGCCCAGCAGCTCCAGCTTGTCGCAAACGCACCCGAGCTGCCGCAACAAGCTGACATCACCGTTTCGGGCCTGAACCTCAGCCGCGTGGCCGGCAATGACTAGCCGCCTGCGCGAAGGTGTCGCGCCCACCTATCTCCTCGCATGCCTGATCCTGGGCGGAAGCGGGCAGGGGATTTGGGCGAACATGGTGCTGCAGTTGCTCGGGCTGGGCCTGATAGGGTGGGCCGCGCTCGTCACAGCGCGAGCCCCCGTGCCGCGCGAGGAGCGCCAATTGCTCTGGCTGATCCTGCTGGCGCTCACCATAGTTCTGGTCCAGCTGATTCCATTGCCGCCCGGCATCTGGGACCACCTCGGCCCAAGGAGCGTGATCGCCGAGGGATATCGAATCCTCGGAATGCCGGCTCCGAGCATGCCTCTGTCGGTCGCGCCTTATGAATCGATATCGTCTTTGCTGTCCCTCATACCTCCTCTGGCAATGCTGGCGGCCTTGCTGAGGATCGGTTGCCGACCGCTGCTGCTCGTCCTCGCGCTGGTCGCGGGAACGTTTGCGGGCATCCTGCTGGGCGCCCTCCAGGTCAGCACTCCGGACCTGTCCTGGTATCTCTATGAAGAGTCGAACTTCGGCGTTGCGACCGGCTTCTTCGCGAACGCCAACCACATGGCGGATTTGCTGGTCATCACCTTGCCGTTTCTCGCCGCGGTCCTGGCGCGCGCCGGGCGCAGCGGCCGCAACGTCCAGCGCTATTCGGCGGCCGTCGCGCTCGTTGCCGGCGCGGCTCTCGTCATTGCCGTCGGGATTGCGCTTAACGGGTCGCTCGCCGGTTACGGCCTCACGGTCCCGGTGCTCATGGCGAGCGCCATGATCATGCTCCCGCGCCGCAGCGGCGCGCTTCGCTGGATGCCGGCCCTTTCCGCGATCCTCCTGATCGCCGCGATCGGCTGGCTCGCGACCACACCGTTGAGCAGCGAAAGCGCGCTTCGCTCCAACGCCCAAACCTCGGTCCAGTCGCGGGAAGAGATTTTGCGGACCTCGGTGAAGGCCACGGCGGATTTTATGCCCCTTGGCTCCGGGATCGGTTCGTTCCAGCGTGTCTACGCACTCTACGAGGACCATGATCGCCTCGACCCGACGACCTACGTCAACCATGCGCACAATGATTACGTGGAACTCGCGCTCGAAACCGGAGTGCCCGGCCTGATCGTGCTCGCGCTGTTTCTCGTCTGGTGGGCGAGAGCGGCGTGGCGGGCATGGCGGCCGGCCGATCAGGATCCTTATGCTCGAGCCGCCTCCGTCGCTTCGGCGGCGATCCTCGTCCACAGCCTGGTCGATTTCCCTCTTCGCACCGCTGCGATCGGCGCATGTTTCGCGATGTGCCTTGCGCTCCTCATTCGGCCAAGATCACAGACCGCTGCCGACAGCTCCGAGCTACGGCCGACGCGCCACGTCGTGGTCGACTGAGTCCTTCGAGCGAGTGGCTGCCTTGTTTCATCAGTTTTGGCACGTGACCACGGGCGGCATGAGGTCTTGGTACGAAGCCAAGATGTTCATCGAGCGCATGTCGCTGGTCAGCAGCGATGCGCTGCATCTGCTGGTCGGTATCCTTGTTTGGCTGCTGATCGCCGCCGTCTTACGCAAGCCGATCTCCGAATGGATCCCGTGGCTGATTCTGTTTGCCCTCATCGCCTTCAATGAAGGAGTCGATCTCTGGATCGAACAATGGCCGGATCTGGGCATGCAATATGGAGAATCGGCCAAGGATGTTGGTCTGACGATGATCATTCCGACCGCCCTGCTGATTGCGGCGCGCGTCCGGCCGGATCTATTCCGATCCTACCCGGACGCTGCGTCGCGCCGCTCCCGCAGCCGTGGCGCGAGGCGGTAGGGGCACCAAGCTCCGGTCGGTGGGACGCGGCGTTTCGGTCGAGGAGACTTGGCGGAGCACCGGCCCCGGCCACAGCACCGGGCCATCGGTTGGGACCACGACCGACGCGTACCGGTTTCGCAAATACAGGATCGATCGGATGAAAGCTCGCAGCGAGCGGGGCTCAAGTGAGGCCCAAGCCGTCCAGACGAGTGCCATCAGGCTTGTGAAATTCACCCCAAGCTTGCCGCGCCTGATCAGGCGCTCGAATAGGCGTGGCCGACCGCCTCCCCATAGCAGGATTGAGCCCATCGACACGAAAACGCGCGGATCCATTTTCGCGGCTGTTCCAGGCGGCGAACTGAGCAAGTCGTCGTATCTCTGGTTCTGGTCGAGACGTAAGCGGCAGCGATACATCAGGTCCAGCGCCCGTTCGAGGCGATACGGTTCCGATAAATATCGGGTGCTGACCGGAGACTGGCGTATTTGATAAATGGCGTGCGGCACCACCATGATTTTCGTAATGGCGGACATCCGCAGCAGGAGGTCGTGGTCCTCCCAAAGCTCGCATTCCTCCCGATACCCGCCGACTCTCTCGAACACGTCCCGCCGGTACATCATCGGTCCGTTGCCAAAGGGCGGTATCGAGCCGTGCTGCCTCAATCGCCAAAGCTGTGCGCTTCTGGTCTTTCGGCCCGCGTCATCGATCATGTCGCAAAGGCCCCCGACGACGCCGACGTCTGGAAACCGACCGAGGACGTCGAGTTGCTCAGCAAGCCGCGTCGGGTAACAGATGTCGTCGGCGTCCGTGCGCGCCACAATCGGCGCTGATGCCGCTCGGGCGACGCGTTCGGAACTGCCGGCCGGACCCAGGTTCCGCGGCTCCTCAATCAGCCGGATGCGGGGGTCCCGTGACGCCCATTGACGGAGCCGCTCGGTCGACCCGTCGGTGGACGCATCGTCCAGGATGACGAATTCAAATTCGCCGAACGTCTGGCTCAAGATGCTTTCAACCGCCGCATCCAGGTACGGGAGCGCATTGTGGACAGGCATGACCACGCTGACCCAGGGGGTCTTGGTTACAGCCATTTTGTGATCGGCACTCTTGTTACAAAAAGCCGAATTAAATCAGCAGCGTCGCAGAGTCGATGCCATTCCGGCCGTAACTTCGGTTCGATGGTGGGTAGGCTCGCCCGAGCCGCTCTTCCAACCGTCTGTTGTCCTCGGCGTAATAGCTCCTGATCTCGTCGCAGAGCTTTGGGTCGATCTCCTTGTTATAGCTGGGCGCCGACAGCCGGCGCGCGGCCTTCAAAGCCACCCGGTGCAGCAATCGTCCGAACGGGCCGGTCAAGGCCTTCACCAGCAGCGCGAGCCTGCGTAGCGGGCCTGGCGGGACTACGATCAGCCGCGTCAGGCTTCGAGATCGATACGTCGTCCCCTGATTGATTGGCGGGAAAACGCTACGCCCGTCATCCTCGAGCCCAAGGAAATCGAGGATTTCGAGATATGTGGCTCGCGGGTCGGCGACCCAGTCCCGAAACCGGATGACACGGACCTGCCGCATCGGAAAATTGGCGAGATACCGTTCGACCTGTTCGCGAAAGCGGCCCATCGCCGCATAATCGAGCGTTCGAGGCTCGAGACAGTTTTTGGGGATGGTTTCGGGCGGGCGCCGGCCGGAAAGCCTCCAGGCGGTTTCGAAATCTTCGATGTCCTCGGCAAATTCCCACAAAAACTGGTTATGAAGCGACGGCAGATATTCCTCCTGCTCGCGAAGGAAAATGAGGATCTTCGATGCCGGATCATGGTCGCGGATCGCGCCCGCGGCAGCGTCCGAAAAGAGGTACATGGCCGAAGCCTCGCCGATCACCTTGGCGCGACCGCTTTCCGCAAACAGCTCCGCATAATCCGCTTCGGTGCGCGTCAATCGGAAGTTCGGCAGGTCGAGCGCGAAGAAGCACTGGTCCTTGTACTTCGGGAAAAAGATGTCCGGGTGGGTACCCAGATATTCGGCCCAGGCGGTGGTTCCGCATTTAGGTGCCCCAACGATGAACAGGTTGGGCAAGCGAGGCAGGGCGTGAGCGGCGATCATCCTCTGTGCGTCTTATCCGGTCTGCCCCTCGCTGGGAGCGCCCAAGGAACGGTCGACGCAAGCACCCACTTGATCGACTTGCGGGCAAGTCTCGCGACCTTGCGGGGGCCGTTTCTGATGAGCCGCCCCGGCAGCATGTTGACCTGCCTGCCGATGTGGCGCGCCCGGGAAGAGATATCCGGTGCGAACGGCGTCGATCGCGATAGAACGTATATGTTGCGGCTCATCCGGAAGGCGGAAAGCCCGGCGACAGCGCCGACGGCGGCGAGATCGTCGAAATTGAAGCTCCAGCGTGGGTTAGTCTCATCCGGAACCCACCCAAGCCCGAGGCGATCGGTGACGATCTGCCCGTGCGGCGCCAGCTTCTTTAGATAGAAATCGAGCATATCGGACTGGTGTCGAAGGCAACAGCACGGGCTCGTCGGGTTATTGTCCACGATAAAGTCAAATGTCCCTTCAATGGGGCCGCTCTTGCCCGAAAATTTGTTGTGCTCGACGAAGCGATAGTTCGGCAGGCCCAGTGAGTTCGCGACACGAATCTCTGACTCGTCGATGGTGGTGCCGACGATGTCCTTCACGCGCCGATGAAATCGCTTTGCGAGGCCGGAATTTCCGATTCCGATGTGAAGGATGCGCGCTCTTCGCAGATCGTAGCGGTCGACATAGCGTTCGATCCGCGCCTGATCGGGGGTGGTTGCCTTGTCCGACCAGTCGCGCAAATCCTCGCTGTACGTAACGCCGGGGTTCTCCAAGATCCCGCAATCGAGTGGAAGCTCGGGAAAACGCGATCGATGCAGGTCGCGCCAGCCTTCAGTCAGTGCCACGGACGGTTTTTCCAAGCTGACGGAGTCGACTCCGGATTCCTTGGTGCAGCCACGCCACGTTAGCGAACAGGCGAGGCGCCCGGACTTTTGTTGAGAACCGCCAGCCACGATCCGACGCCAGAATGATCACTCTCGGAAGGTCAAAAACGTCACCGCCCCGTTCTACCCAATCGGAGCGGCAACCGAAGCTCGCGGAATAGCCGGCGTTCCGCACTGCGTCCTTGCTGCCTTTGTCGCTGAAGCCGAATGGGTATGCAAAGAAACGCGGCCGCGGCAGCCGTTGGGCGACGAGATCGGCGGCGGAGCCGGCCGCATCCTCCAGCTGTTCCGGCCCGTCGAGCAACGGCATCTCGCGATGCGTTCGCGAGTGTGAGCCGATTTCGACTCCCAGCGCTGCGAGATCGATGCGTTCTTCCGCGGAAAGCAAATTGATCTTCTTCGCCCCGTGAGCCTGGTCCCACTCGTTGGTGCCCGATTTCGAACCGGTTACGACGAAGGCAAGCGCCTCTATCCCGTGCGGTTGCAGCATGTCTCGCGCAACGCCGATGAGATCCGCATAGCCGTCGTCGAACGTCAGCAGGACCGGGCGACGCGGCAACGGCGCGTTTGAGTCGATATAGGCGGCGAGTTGATCAGGCGTCACGAAAGAAAATCCGTGACGGATCAGCCAATCCAGCTGCTTGGCAAATAAGGTCGGGGGCACACCATAAGGCGCAAGGACAGGATCGTCGGACTGGTCCTCGATCGCATGATAGCAAAGAACCAGGAGGCGGTCCGAAAACGGCAACCATCCGCTCGCCCAAAGCGCCGACCAATAGGCCAGCGCCCGCGCGCCCGAAAAGAACCTGGCGACCGTTCGGCTCGATCGTAAGGGTGTCTTGAGCGCGACGTCGGCAATCCCGACGGCCAGCCGGGCGAACAGCTCTGGGAGCAACGGAATTCGGGCGAGCGGCCGATAAACGAAGCGGGTGAGGGCACGCGACAACCCCTTCCTCTCGAACAAGTCCCGCGCCAGCGCCGGATGCTTGCGCACGAATTGGACATCGGCTGCAACCGCCCGTCGTGCCCGTTCCATGAATTGACGCGGAGTGACGACATACATCTGGCGGCTGATTGCCCCTGGGTTGTGGCGGACATCATAGCGCGCGAGCAGCCTGACGCCGAAATCCGCGTCCTCGTTCCCGAACGCCGCCGCACTCGTAAACGCGGTTTCGAACCCTCCGAGTTCTTCGAAGACCGAGCGGCGCACCGAGAGTTGGCCGCTGAAGATATCGAACGGGGAAAGTGGAGACTTGACGCTGGTCGACGCGATCCATCGCGCGACGCTCTCCGGCAGGAAGCCGGCGGGCGAGGCCGGATGGATTGGGGTATCTCCGATTACGGCATCGGCACCCTCGCGATACATTCGGGCGTGCTCCGCCAGGAGCTCGGGGTCGGCGATCATGTCGTCGTCGAGAAACAGGATGATGTCGTTCGCAGCGATGGTCGCCCCTCGGTTGCGCGCGCTGGATGCACCGCCATTGGGTTGTTCGACAACGATGAGGGGAAACGGCAGATCCATCGTGCGGAGCGCCGCCGCCGTGCCGTCGGTCGAGCCATCGACCACGACAATAAGCTCAATCCCGCCTCGATAACGAAGTTCGGTGAGAGCGCGAACCGATCCACAGACGACGTCCCGTCGCTGGTAGCTTGGAATGACGATCGAAAAGGACGGCCAACCGGATTTCTTGACGGCAACGCCGCTCGATCGGCGTGCCTTGGGCGAGATGGTGGTTGGGCTATTCAACTGACGAATGCTTTGCGTGAATGTCGTACCAACCGAGATTGGGGGATTTTCCAGCCAGCCGCGACACGATGCTCACATAATAACGGTATAGCCGGGTTTTCCGAGAGAACAGCAGCGGCAACCAGTTCTTCCGGCAGATCCGTTGAAACGATTTGAGCGCGGCTTCTGCCGAAAGCCACTCGCCTGGAGCCTCCTCGCCGAACAATCCGCTGGCCGAATCGGTGAACGTGTAAGGCACGTATTTGCCCATGCGCGCCGGCGAGGGCGGCGACTGTTGGGGAACCAGGTCCTGGTCGACGATCTTGAAGCGATCGTAGCCGAGGCGGACGAGGGCGTCGAAATCCGACTGAATCGAAGCCAGTGTCGGCGAGCGTTCGAACGAGGTTTCCATCGAAACGTAAGGAGGCCGAACCCGTGTCTCGGCGAGCGATTCGAGAGCCAGCCGATCCATGCCTTCAATGTCGACCTTAAGGTAGAAGGGCTGGCCGTGGGTCGTGACAAGATCCGCCAGGGTAATTCCGTCGACGACCAGGGAGTCAGCCGCGACCCCGTGCTCAACGTTGTACCGATGCCAGTCCTCGACCACGGTGCCGCAGCCACGGTTTAAGCTGCGGTGGAAGGTCGCCGGGCCTGCCTTTCCGACGATTGCGCGATTGACGATCGTCAGCTGGCCGCTCCGAATGAATGGCTCGAAGCGTTCCTCGGCCGCGCGGCACAAGTCGGGATCCGCCTCGACAGCGACTACTCGGAAGCCCTTCGACAGGTAGAATTCGCTATCGTCCCCATTGTCCATACCAACATCGTAGATGAGCTCGCTCATTCGTCCGGGGCGCCGGCCATCTGCCGGAAATATGCCAGGCCGGGGAGCGGCCCCTCTTCAACGACGCGGCCGTCCTGCAAGACAATGCCGCGCTCGCAAGCCGCGACGGTGGTCTTGCGATGGCTGATGATCAGCAAAGTTCGAAAATGGCGATGCTCGGTAGCCAGTTTGACGATCTCCCGATCCGATAAAGCATCAACGGCGCTGGTCGCTTCGTCGAGGATCAAGAGATCGGGATTGCGCAGCAGCGCTCTGGCGACGCCGATGCGTTGCCGCTGACCGCCCGACAGGCTGAGCCCGTGGAGCCCGACGAGTGTGTCATACCCTTGCGGGAGCGCGGCGATGAAGGAGTCGGCGCCCACCGCTCGAGCGGCCGCCTCGATTTCAGCGATGCTGGCGTCGGGCCGTCCGTAGGCGATGTTCTCGGCTACCGTGCCGCTGACTAGTTCGTTATCCTGGCCCGCGACGGCGATGCGGTGGCGCCATTGGTTCGGGCCGAACCGATCGATCGCGCCGTCCCCGAGCCGTACATCGCCGGCCTCCGGTTCGACCAGCCGGCACAGCAAATTGACCAAGGTAGTCTTGCCTGAGCCCGACTCGCCGAGGAGGGCGGTCGCGACGCCTGGGCTTATGGTGCAGCTCACGCGATCGATGGCCCGATGTCCGTTCGGATAAGCGAAACTGACATTATCGAAGATGATCGGCTGATCCAGGCGGACGCCGGAATCCTGGTCCACCTCGTCTGCAATGCCCCCGGATTGACCAAGCAGCCAGTCCACCTCTCGCATTGATCCTTCGTACGAGGCGATCCCGAGACGCGCCCTGCTGATGGTCTTGGCATGCGGCTGAGCGCGGGTGAGCAGCAACAGGAAGGCGGTAATCGCCGGGATCGACATCCCGCTCCAATATCCGACGAGCAGAAAGGTCAGGAACAACAGCGCAATCAAGGCATCCACCGTCGGATGGACTATGGCGTTCAAATAACTCGTCGCGCGCAGGCTCTGCCGCAGACGCTCGATCGCGGCCGCGGCGCGTTGTTGTTCGCGCCGTTGTTGACCGAACAGGCGAATGACGCGGGGCGCCTGGAGCAGCGTCAGATGACGATGCCAGAGAAGCTGGCTGCTTTCCGTAAACTTGTAACTCAACCGCAGCTGCCGCAGTTCGAGCAGGTAAACTGTCCCCTGAACCACTGCGGCGCCGACGAGGACGAGCAGGAAGAGCTTGAAATTGAGTAGCGCGAGCAGAACCGAAAAGACGACGAGGGCCGTCACAGCGGGGATCAAGGTCAACGCCGAATTCACCGCCTCGACCATCAGCCAACTGTCGGTCGACACAATGCGGGTGAGACGCGCCGTCTCTTGTTCGAGGAAGAAGGGATAGTCCACTGAGAGCAGGCTTTTGGCCAGGCCGTTGCGAATGTCCCGGCCGATGCGCGCCCGAATGATGACGAGCAGCCATTCGTTCACGGCCTGCACGACATTTTTCAGCAGGATCAGGCCGACGATCGCGGCGCCGAAGAGCAGAATCCGTTCCTGGAAACCGGCGCCGCTGAACAATTTGGCGGCCGCCCGCAAGGGTTCGGGCATGCTGGTGGACGCTGTGTCGTCGAGCATCAGCGCCAGGAGCGGCACGAACAGTCCGATGCCGGCACCTTCCAGGATGCTCGCCAGCAGCCCCAGTCCTGCCACGGCAGGAACGAATGGCAGAATTCGTCGGCGAATGTCGGCCAGCGGCGATTCCCGACGACCTCTGGCGCGCCGCAGCATACAGCACTCCCCAACTTCGCGGTCCGCGCAGGCGACCGCCCAACGCAAGACTGGTGAGCCCTGCTGGATTCGAACCAGCGACCTACTGATTAAAAGTCAGTTGCTCTACCGACTGAGCTAAGGGCCCCACATTACTGGCGCGAGCGTGCGGTTAGCCTTGCGGCGCGCGGCGGGCAAGGCGGTGGGCGAGATGGTGCGCGGTTAACGGGCCATCAACGCGCCAGTTCGGCGCGATGGCGGCGAGTGGATTGAGCACAAAGCTGCGCTTGCCGAGTTGGCGATGGGGGACGGTCAGCCGCCGCGATCGCCACCTCCTGCCGCTCCACAATGCTACGTCGAGGTCGAGCACACGCGGGCCCCAGCGCTTTCCGCTGCGGCGACCGAATTCGCGCTCTATGGCCTTCAGGCGGCCGAGCATCTCCGGCGGCTCGAGCTCGCTCTCGACCAGCGCAACGGCGTTCGCGAAATCACGGCCGGCTCCTCCATGGGCCGCGTTGAGGATGATCGGCGAGGCATCGAACAGCCCGAAATCCTGATCGAGCCGGGCGATCGCGGCCTCGACCACGCCGGCGGGGCGGCCATGCCGGCCGTGCGGGCGGTTCGACCCAATCGCGATGGCGTAGAGATGCGTTGTGCTCGCCACGGCGGTCGGCCTAGGCGAGCGCCATGGCATCCACCAGCCCCATTCCCAAGGCCGAAGCGCCCCGCGATTGCCCGCTGTGCCCGCGGTTGGTGGCCCTGCGCGGGCAGTTGCGCCGAGAGTATCCCGGCTGGTGGAATGCTCCTGTGCCGGCCTTTGGCGACCGCGACGCCTGGCTGGCGATCGTCGGCCTGGCGCCTGGCAAGCGCGGGGCGAACCGCACAGGACGGCCCTTCACCGGCGACCATGCGGGCGATCTGCTCTTTTCGACCCTTCTGAAGTTCGATCTCGCCGAGGGCGAGTATCGTGGTGATCCGTCGGATAGCCTGCGGCTGAAGGGTGCGATCATCCTCAACACGATCAAATGCCTGCCACCCGGAAACAAGCCGGAACCTGGCGAAATCGCGAACTGCCGACCTTATTTCGAAACGGCACTCGCCGCGTTGCCGAAGGTCCGGATTGTCGTCGCGCTCGGCCAGATCGCGCATGTCGCAGCCGCAAAGTCCATGGGACTGGCGCGAACGATGTTCGGTCACGGCACCGAAGCCGTCGCGCCCGACGGTCGCATCCTGCTGTCGAGCTACCACTGCTCGCGCCAGAACACGAACACGGGTCGGCTCACCCATGCTATGTTCGAAAGCGTTTTCGAGCGGGTGCTGGAACTCGCTGAAAGGGGGGAAAGATGATTGCTCTTTTGATCGCGGCGGTCTTGGCTGCTGCTGCTCCGCCTCCGGCACCGAAATGCACGACGTCCAGCCCACATGATCCAACGGCACTCAAATATATTTGCGACTCCGAGCGCGGGTGGGCGGAATCGGTGGCCTCAGGCGACCCGACCACCGTGAAGCGCATTCTCGCCGACGACTTCATTGGGGTGGACCCGGATGGGAAGCATTACCGCAAGGCGGAGATGGTCGCCGACACGGCGAAGGGTCCCCAATATTTCGCGTCGAACAAGATCAATGACATCATCGTCCGCTTCTATGGCAATATGGCCATCGCGCAGGGCAGCGAAACCTGGACCCGAAAGAACGGCGAAAAGGGCCGTTGGGTCTGGACTGATACGTGGCTCAAGCGGAACGGAGCGTGGCAGATCGTCGCGGCTGAAGACCTGAAGGCTCCGGCCAACCAACCGTCCCCTACAAGCCGCCCCTAAAGTTCTTGAAAGCGGTGAGGACGAGCCAACGCCAGCTTGCGCTCTCCAGGAGCGGCTGCGCAAGGAACGACATTGACGAGAGGCGAGTCCGTCGCGGCGGGATGCGCCATTACTTATGTGGCCCTTTGTCTGGCACCCGTTGCCATGGTTTGGAACGAGCCCCTTCAACCAAGGGTGCCGGTCGCTGCACATGTCGTGCGTATTTTTGCGCGGCCGAGCATCGGCAGGTCAGCCTATCTTCCCGATGTCGTCGTCGCTGCGACCGAGGGTGGGGTACAGGGCCGAGCCATGGTGGATTACACCAAGGATCGCTGCCACGTGGGCGATGTCGTTGAGGCCTGGCAGCAAGGGATCAACGTCCATTTCGACCCCAAGACGTGTCGCGGCCCCAAGCAACCGCAACTGGATGACTAATCAGACGTCCTCGACTAGCCGGCCGTAAAGCTCGGGCCGGCGATCGCGGAAGAAGCCGAATGCAGCGCGATGCTTTTTCGCCGCAGCCAGATCCAGTGTCGCGACGAGGACACCCGTCTCATCGGCGCCAAACTCAGCCAGCATGTCGCCGCGCTCGTCGCAGATGAAGCTGTGGCCGTAGAAGCACTGCCCGCCTTCCGTACCGATGCGGTTGGCGGCGACCACTGGAACGACGTTCGACACGGCGTGACCGATCATCGCGCGCCGCCATAGCCGCGACGTATCGAGCTCGGGGTCGTGCGGCTCTGTTCCGATCGCAGTCGGGTAGAAGAGGACGTCGGCGCCCATCAGCATCATCGCCCGGGCCGTTTCCGGATACCATTGGTCCCAGCACACGCCGACGCCGAGCGTCGACAAATGCGGTCCGCCCCACACGCGAAAGCCCGTGTTGCCTGGGCGGAAGTAGAATTTCTCCTCATACCCAGGCCCGTCGGGAATGTGGCTCTTGCGATAGACCCCGGCAACCTTGCCGTCCGGTCCGACCATGGCGAGGCTGTTGTAGAAATGCGGCCCGTCCGCCTCGAAGAAGCTAGTGGGAATGCAGATCTTCAGCTCCTTCGCCAGCTCCTGCATCGCCAGCACCGAGGGATGCTCGGCGACGCCGCGGGCGTTCTGGAACTGGGTCTCATCCTCGACCCGGCAAAAATAGGGGCCTTCGAACAGCTCGGGGGGAAGCACGACCTCGGCGCCCTTGCTCGCCGCTTCGCGCACCAGCTTGGCGACGGCCATGATGTTGTCGGTCGCGTTCCCTCCAAGGGCGAGCTGCAGCGCGGCGACGGTGAGCTTGGTCATTGGGGGGCACATAGTGGGCAAATGCGGTTCGCCCAAGCTCTCCGGGCGAGCGGAGCTCGTGGGAGGGGGACCATTCAACGAAGATTGAATGGGGGAGGGGTTTGGCGCCGACCCCCACACCACTCAGCTGCGCCGAGCGGTCCCCCTCCCGCTGCGCGATAGGGAGGAGCTTAGATCGGGACCTGTTGGCTGATGCAGTGGAAGCTTCCGCCACCGGTGAGGATGTGGTCAGCGCGGAGGCCGATTGCAGCGCGGCCCGGGAAAAGCGCCTGAACGACTTCGACCGCGCCGCGGTCGTTCGGTGCGCCATATTGCGGAACGACGACGACGGCATTGCCGATGTAGAAATTCATGTAGCTCGCCGGGATGATGTCGCCGTCTTCACCGAGGATCCGCCCGGGCGAGGGCAGGGTGACGACGTCCAGCCTGGTCGCCCGAAGGCGGCGCGCGGCATCACGAAAGATGGCCTCGTTGGGGTCGTCGTAACCCAGATTCGGGATCGCAATCCGGCCCGGAGCCACGAACCGGGCGAGATTGTCGACATGGCCGTCGGTATGATCGTTCATCAAGCCCTCGCCGAGCCAGACGACGCGCTCGAACCCGAGGTCTTCGAATAGCCTTTGTTCGGTCTCCTCGCGGGTCAGCGTGTTGCGGTTGGGATTGAGCAGGCACTGCTCGGTAGTGACGACCGTGCCCGAGCCGTCGCCGTCGATTGCCCCACCTTCGAGGATCCAGCCGGCTTTCGCATATTTCAGGCCCGCGCGGCTCGCGAGCCGCTCACCGATGTCCTCGTCGCCCTCGAGTTCGTACTTCCCGCCCCAGCCGTTGAAGCCGAAGCCCTGGGCGGTCCGCTGCTTGCCGCTTCCGAGGACGATAGGGCCGGTGTCGCGCAGCCAGATGTCGCCGAAGGGCTCGACGATCACCTCGGCGAACGGTGCGAGATCGCGAGCACTCTCCGCCGCGCCTTCATGCGCAGCGACGAGCCAGACCTTCTCGCCCTTGCCGCCATGATGGACCGCCTCGGCGAAGGCCGCGACTTCTCGCTCGGCGGGCTTCAGGTCGCCGAGCCACAGCTCCGGATCGCTCGGGAAGCCGATCCACACCGCTTCGTGCGGCGCCCATTCGGGGAGCGGAGGGCGGGTCATCCCCGCCGCGCCTAACGAACCGCTCCGGGGCTGCCAAGCTCACCTCTTGCGCCAAGTTTCAGAACTTGCATTATGTGCTTGTCGGGAAAGGGGTTATTCCATGATGCTTCGAACTGCGCTGCTCGCTTCGGCGATCGCCTTGTCGTGCGTTGCAGGACAGGCTGCCGCCCAGCAGCAAACGCTCGCCGCGGATGCGAAGGCGTTTGGTGTCAGGGAGGCGGTGAATCAACCGGACCTCTCGGCTGACGGCAATACGATCATGTACCTGACTCCCGGTCCGGGGCGGAGGACCGTCGCCGTCGTTGGCAACCTCAGCACCGGGCAATTCACGAATATGGTCAGCAGCGACGGTAGTCCCGAATCGCTCAACTGGTGCCACTTCGCGGGCCAATCACGAGCCGTTTGCCGGTTCGGTGCGCTCGTCAAATCATCGTCCCTCGGCGACATACTCGGTGTCAGCCGCCTGATCGCGATGGATCTTAGTGGTGCCAATGCCAAGCTGCTGGGCAAGCCCCAAAGCGCGTTCGATCTCGGTTTGCGTCAATACGATGCGCAGATCATCGATTGGCTTGGCGGCACCGACGGAACCGTCCTGGTCAATCGGCTCTATGTCCCCGAGGAGGAGCTCGGCAGCAACATCAAGAAAATCAAACGGGGGTGGGGCGTCGATCGCCTGAATGTGACGACGCTCAGGAGCGATACGGTCGAATCCCCGCGTGAAGCTGCGGGCTACGCGACTGACGACCTCGGCCACGTTCGACTGATGTCGATCACGGAGACACGAAACAGCGGAATGCTGAAGGGCGTCGTCCGTTATTCTTATCGGCAAAAAGACTCGCGAGACTGGAAAGACCTTTTCACGATCAACGACATCACAAACCCCGATGTCGAGCCGCTCGCGATCGATTCCAGCATCGACTCGATCTACTCACTCAAGAAAAGGAGCGGTCGGTACGCTCTGTACGCCACCAGGCTCGACGGAAGCATGGCCGAAACACTGGTCGCCGAAAATCCGAAGGTGGACATCGACGACGTCGTCCGCTTCGGCGACGGACAGAAAGTTATCGGCTACAGCCATTCAAACGAAAAAGGCGAACGGGTATATTTCGACCCCGAATTCAAAGCGATCGCGGCGTCCTTATCCAAGGCGCTTCCCAAGTCACCGATCATCGAGTTCGTCGACGCCAGCAGCGACGGCAACAAGCTGTTGATCTTCGCCGGGAGCGATAGCGACCCCGGCCGCTTCTATCTCTTCGATCGAAGCCAGAAGACACTCGCCCCGCTGATGATCATGCGCCCGGACCTCGAGGGTCGTACGCTCGCCTCCGTGAAGCCCATCACCATTACCGCGCCCGACGGCGCGGCGATTCCAGCCTATCTCACCCTTCCGCCCGGCAAGGACCCGAAAGGCCTTCCTGCTGTCCTGATGCCCCATGGTGGGCCGAGTTCGCGGGACTATTGGGGCTTCGATGCTCTCGCCCAATTCCTGGCCGCCCGCGGCTATGCCGTGCTTCAACCCGAATATCGCGGCTCCGCCGGATACGGCGACGCCTGGCTCAACGAAAACGGCTTTAAGAATTGGCGGACGTCGATTGGCGACATCACCGCATCGGCCAAATGGCTCGCGTCCCAAGGCATTGCGAACCCGAGCAAAATGGCCATCTTCGGCTGGTCTTACGGCGGCTATGCGGCGCTGCAGTCTGCGGTGACCGAGCCCTCGCTGTACAAGGCAGTGATCGCAGTCGCGCCGGTCACCGACTTGCAGATGGCCAAGGACGAAGCCCGCAACTTCACCAACTACGATTTGGTGCAAAGGGTGATTGGATCAGGCCCTCACATCCAGGAAGGCTCGCCGCTTCAGCATGCGTCAAGCATCAATGCGCCCGTGCTGCTTATTCACGGCACTTTGGACGACACGGTTCGATATGCCGAATCGAAGGAAATGGATGAGGCGCTCAAGAAGGCCGGCAAGCAAAGCGAGCTGCTGACTTTCAACGGCCTCGATCACCAACTCGACGATTCCGACGCGCGCACGCAGATGCTCACCAAGATCGGCGAGCTCCTCGATCGCACGATCGGCCACTGACAAGAAAAGGGCGGCCGCAGCGGGCCGCCCTCCATCGTTCGACATGTCAGCCGATCAGCGCGAATAGAATTCGATCACGAGGTTCGGCTCCATCCGCACGGGATAGGGCACCTCGTCGAGCTTCGGCACGCGGGTGTAGGTGATTTTCGACGTTCCATCGGGGACGACGTAATCGGGGATGTCGCGTTCAGCGAGGCTCTGGGCCTCGATCACAAGCGCCATCTCCTGCGCCTTGGCGCCAAGCTCGACGACGTCGCCGACGTCGACGCGGCGGCTGGCGATGTTGCACTTCACGCCGTTGACCCGGACGTGGCCGTGGCTGACGAGCTGTCGCGCGGCCCAGATCGTCGGCGCGAACTTGGCGCGATAGACGACCATGTCGAGCCTGCGCTCGAGCAAGCCGATCAGGTTCTGCGAGGCGTCACCCTTCATGCTGATCGCGTCGGAATAATTCCGCTTGAACTGCTTCTCGGTGATGTCGCCATAATAGCCCTTGAGCTTCTGCTTGGCGCGCAGCTGCACGCCATAATCGCTGAGCTTGCTCTTGCGGCGCTGACCGTGCTGGCCGGGGCCATATTCGCGGCGGTTGACCGGGCTCTTGGGGCGTCCGAAGACGTTCTCGCCCATGCGGCGGTCGAGTTTGTATTTGGCGCTGGTGCGCTTCGTCACGTGTCGTTCTCCAACTTGCTTTCAACGTTGCCCGGACCGCACCGCCAGGTCCTTGCGACCTGACGCGATCACCGCTTCACCGGGCATGCGGGATCAATTGCGAGCGGCGCACCTAGGGGCGGCGGGCGCTCAGGTCAAGTTCGGAGAGGCCGATCGCCGGCTTAGTGATCTTCGGTTTTGCCGCTGAAGCCGGACCGTGCGCTTTGGGTCATTCCCTGAGCCCGCCGGACCCATTCCTCTTCGGTCAGGCAAACGCGTTTCGCCATCCGCGTCCCGCTGGTCGCATCATCCGTCTTGCAGATTTTCTTTTCCTTGGCTTTCTTCGGCGCCTCGGTGGGTGATGTCGCCTCAGGAGCTGCGACCGGCTGCACGTCGGCCGCTGCGGCCTGGGTGGAGACAAGGAGCACGGCAAACACTAACGACATCGATAATCCCCCGCATGCAAGGACTTGGCTTCTGTGGAAGACCACCGCGGCGCGGTCAATCCCTGCGTCGCGCGGGATTGACGAGGGCCCGGATGATTCCGCGGACAGCCTTGATTTCTCGGGAGGACCAGCCGGGCTTGGTGAAAATCGTCCGAATCGTGTTCTTCGTCGCCTGAGTTCGCGACGGTGGATGGAAATAGCCCTTCGTGGTCAGCTCCCAGTCGAGCTGGCCGATCAAGCCTTCGAGGTCTCCATGCGGAGCGATCGACTCCATTTCTTTCGTGGGCGGCTGCGCAAGCTCGGTGCGCTTGGACCATTCGTACGCGAGCAGGATTACCGCCTGGGCGAGATTCAAAGACGCGAATTCGGGATTGATCGGCACTGTCACGATCGCGTTGGCAAGCGCAACTTCCTCCGTCTCCAGGCCCGAACGTTCCGGCCCGAACAGAATCGCGCCCCGCGACGGCGATGCGGCGATCCGGTCCGCCATCTGCTCCGGTCCGACCACAGGCATGACGAGGTCGCGGCGACGAACGGTCGAAGCGAAGACGGTTGAGCAGTCGGCGACGGCCGCTTCAGCCGTTTCGAACACCACCGCTTGTTCGAGGACGACATCGGCGCCGCTCGCGGCAGGCCCGGCGTCAGGGTTCGGCCAGCCGTCCCGCGGAGCAACCAGCCGCAGCTCGGTGAGCCCGAAGTTCAGCATTGCCCGCGCCGCCTTGCCGATATTCTGGCCGAGCTGTGGGCGGACAAGGACAATGACCGGCTTGTTGTCCCTCACAGCAACTTATCGTGGCCGGGCGGGGCCAAAGGCCCTTCCTTTTCCACCCGCTCGGCGATCTCGGCGAAATCTCCTGGTTCGCTGAAATCTTTGTAAATACTAGCAAAACGGATGTAGGCGACGTGATCGATCGCCTTCAGTCCCGCCATCACGGCCTCGCCGATCCGGGTTGAAGTCACTTCGTCGCCCAGGGTCTCCATCTGCCGCTGGACGCCGCTGATCAGACGATCGAGTTTTGCCGGATCGATGTCCCGCTTGCGGGTAGCGTGGCCGATCGCGCGAGCGAGCTTGTCGCGGTCGAACGGTTCGCGCTTTCCGTCCTTCTTGGCCACCGTGAGGTCGCGAAGCTGCACTCGCTCGAAGGTCGTGAAGCGCGCCCCGCATGCCTCGCACTGGCGCCGCCGGCGGATCGCCGCTCCGTCCTCGCTCGGCCGACTGTCCTTAACCTGGCTGTCCTCGTGCGCGCAGAACGGGCAGCGCATCCTAGCCCCTGATCAACCTTGGTAGATTGGGAAGCGAGCGCACAGCTCGCGGACGCGTTCGTTCACTTGCCGCTCGGCCTCGCCGTTGTTCTCAACCCCGTTCTTGGCGAGGCCATCCAGGACATCCGCCACCATGTCGGCGATGCCGCGGAACTCGGCGACGCCGAAGCCGCGGGTGGTTCCGGCCGGTGAGCCGATACGGATGCCGCTGGTCTTGACGGGCGGAAGCGGATCGAAGGGAACCCCGTTCTTGTTGCAGGTGATCCCGGCGCGCTCGAGGCTTTCGTCGGCGTCCTTGCCGGTCAGGCCCAAGGGCCGGAGATCCACGAGGGCCAGGTGCGTATCCGTTCCGCCCGCGACCAGGTCCGCGCCCCGCTCCTTCAACCGATTGGCGAGCGTCTGGGCATTGGCGATCACGGCCTTCGCATAGGCCTTGAACTCCGGCTGCAGCGCCTCGCCGAACGCGACCGCCTTGGCGGCGATGACGTGCATCAGGGGGCCGCCCTGAAGCCCCGGAAAGACCGCCGAATTGACCTTCTTCGCGATGTCCTCGTCATCGGTGAGCACCATGCCGCCGCGCGGACCGCGCAGCGTCTTATGAGTGGTGGTGGTTACGACGTGCGCGTGGCCGAATGGCGTCGGATGCTCACCGGCCGCGACCAGGCCCGCGAAATGAGCCATGTCGACGAGGAATAACGCACCGACCTCATCGCAGATCTCTCGGAAGCGCTTGAAGTCGAAATGGCGCGGGTAGGCCGACCCGCCGGCAATGATCAGCTTCGGGCGATGCTCCTTCGCCAGTCGCTCGACCTCTTCAAAGTCGACGAGATGATCGTCGGGCCGAACGCCATATTGCACGGCGTTGAACCACTTGCCGGACTGTGCGGGCGGGGCGCCGTGGGTCAGGTGCCCGCCTGCGGCGAGGCTCAGGCCCATGATCGTGTCGCCGGGCTTCAGCAGGGCCATCATCACCGCACCGTTGGCCTGGGCACCCGAGTGTGGCTGGACGTTGGCGAAGCAGCAGCCGAAAAGCTTCTTGGCCCGTTCGATCGCCAGGGTCTCGACGGCGTCGGACGGAGCGCATCCCTGATAGTAGCGGCGGCCGGGATAGCCTTCGGCATATTTGTTGGTCAGCACCGAGCCCTGGGCCTCGAGCACGGCCCGGCTTACGATATTCTCCGACGCGATCAGCTCGATCTGGGTCTGTTCGCGGAGGAGTTCGTCGCGGATCGCATCCTCGACCGCGGGATCGATCTCGGCCAGGCTGCTTGAAAAGAAGCCGTGCGGTACGCGGTAGCTTTGCTGCTTTTCGAGATCGGCTGCGGTGGCCATCAGTTGCTGTCCTGCAGAATGGCTGAGAGTTGATCGACGCGGCGCTGGTGGCGGCCGCCCTCGAAATCCGTCGAAAGGAAGGCGGTGACGCAGGCCCTGGCCATTTCGACGCCGATCAGGCGCGCTCCGAGCGCAATGGCGTTGGCGTCATTGTGCTTGCGGGCAAGGGTCGCGGACAATGGCTCGGCGACTTGCGCGCAGCGGCAGGCCGGGTTGCGGTTGGCGGCGATGGCGACGCCGATCCCGGAGCCGCAGACCGTGATCCCCCGCTCGGCGCGGCCGTCGGCAAGCGCCTCTGCGAGCATCACGCCGTAGTGAGGGTAATCGACGCTCTCGTGGCTGAAGGTACCGAGGTCGAGGACGTCGTGCCCCTGTTCCTTGAGCCAACCGGCGAGATCGTCCTTGAGGTCGACCCCAGCATGATCGGCGGTAAGTACGATGCGCATGCCCAATGAGTAGGGCAGGCGGCGCGGATTCGCCAGCCTACGCGGCGAGCCTAATCTCTTCGCGGCCCCAGATTTCGACCAGCGCGGCGGTCAGCTCGTCCATCATCTCGGCCGAATGGCAGGGGCCGGGCGTAAACCGGAGCCGTTCAGTACCGCGCGGCACTGTTGGGAAATTGATGGGCTGAACATAGAGCCCATATTCCGCGAGCAGGATGTCGCTGATGCGCTTGGCCTTGACCGGGCAGCCGACGAGCAGCGGGACGATGTGGGTCGAGCTCGACATGACCGGCAGGTTCACGGCGGCGAACTTGGCCTTGAGCATCGCGGCCGCCTCCTGCTGGGCGTGACGCTCTTCGGTTGAGACCTTGAGGTGCCGAACGCTTGCAAGCGCGCCCGCCACCAGCACCGGCGACAGCGAGGTCGTGAAGATGAAGCCGGGCGCGTAGCTGCGGATGCAATCGACGATCGTCCTGTCGGCGGTAATATAGCCGCCCATCACTCCGAAGGCCTTGCCGAGCGTGCCTTCGATGATCGTCAGTCGGTCGGCGACCGAGTCGCGCTCGGAAATGCCGCCGCCGTGCTCGCCGTACATGCCGACCGCGTGAACCTCGTCGAGATAGGTCAGCGCTTCATATTTGTCGGCGAGGTCGCAGATCGCGCCGATCGGAGCGATGTCGGCGTCCATCGAATAAACGCTTTCGAAGGCGATGAGCTTGGGGGTTTCAGTATCCTCGGCGGCAAGCAGTTCCTCGAGATGTTCGAGGTCGTTGTGCCGGAACACCCGCTTCTCGCAGCCCGAATTCTTGATCCCCGCGATCATCGAGGCGTGATTGAGCTCGTCCGAGAAGATGATGCACCCCGGGAGCAGCTTCCCGAGCGTCGAAAGCGCTGCCTCGTTCGACACATAGCCCGACGTGAACAGCAATGCGGCTTCCTTGCCATGGAGCGCGCTGAGCTCGGCCTCGAGCTCGGTATGATAATGGGTGTTGCCGCTGATATTGCGCGTGCCGCCCGATCCGGCGCCGACCTCACGCACGGCCTTCTCCATCGCCTCGATGACGACCGGATGCTGGCCCATTCCGAGATAATCGTTGGAGCACCAGACCGTGATCGGCTTGGGGCCGTTGCCGCCGAAGCAGCGGGCGTTGGGATATTGGCCGCGGGTGCGAAGGATGTCGATGAACACGCGATAGCGGCCCTCGTCATGAAGCCGGTCGATCGCTTCCTCAAAGATGCGGTTGTAGTCCAACGCCGTACCTCGCTCGCGCAGCCCTTTAACTAGGCGCTGACGCCAAGGCCATTGAGAACGACTCGCAAGTAGCTAGAGAATCTGGACGTCCTGGAGACCGTAGCTGGCGAGCGCGCCAAGCAGTGGCTCGCGCGGGGGAGCCGTGAAGACGGCAATCCCGGCGACGGGCTCGGCCGGCCAGGCTTGCTCGCGCGTCAGCCAGGCGATGCGGCGGGCGATTCCGGGGCCTCCGTGAACATAGGTCACGCTCGGGAAGGCGGCCCGAAGCTCGTCGTCGAGCAATGGAAAATGGGTGCAAGCGAGAACGACGGTATCGATCCGGTCGCCATTCGCAGCATCGAACATCGGCCGCGCCGCGGCTTTGACGGCCTCCATGCTGATTTCATCTCCGGCCAGCTTGGCCTCGGCCAGCTCGACCAGCTCGGGTGAGCCGTGGCGGATCAAGGTGCAGTCGGCGGCGAATTTGGCGGCAAGGTCGTCGACATAGGGCTGGCGGACGGTCGCTTCCGTCCCAAGCACGCCGATGACTCGCGTTTTCGACAGCTCGGCGGCCGGCTTGATCGCCGGGACCGTGCCCACGACAGGCAGATCCAGCGCCGAGCGGGCATGTTCAAGCGCGATGGTCGATGCAGTGTTGCACGCGATCACCACGAGCCGCGGGTGAAATCGCTCGACGAGACGTCCCAGCAACGCCGGCACACGGATCGCGATTTCGGCCTCGCTGCGCTTGCCATAGGGGAAACCGGCGCTGTCCGCTGCATAGACGATTGGCGCATCAGGCAGCAGTTCGCGGGTCGGGGCGAGCACCGACAGCCCGCCGACGCCGGAATCGAAGAAGAGGATGGGCGACGCGGGGTTCACAGCTGCTCTGTGGCGTGGACCGCGACCGGTCGCAAGTTGCGCCGCCGTACCGGTTTGCTACCACCTTGCCGATGTCCCGCGAGATGATCCTGTCGCTGCTGATCGGCTACGCGCTCGGATCGATCCCGTTCGGATTGCTGCTGACCTGGGCCTCGGGAAGGGGCGACATTCGAAAGGTCGGCTCCGGCAATATCGGCGCGACCAATGTCCTGCGGACCGGAAGCAAGCCGCTCGCCGCGGCGACCCTCATCCTCGACTGCTTGAAAGCAACGGCCGCGGTCCTGATCGCGCGCCAGCTCTTCAGCGACCCGCTCAACGATCTCGCGGAGCGCTATGCGGCCGCGGGAGCGATGATCGGGCATCTCTACCCGGTCTGGCTCAAGTTCAGGGGTGGGAAGGGAGTAGCGACCCTCCTCGGGGTTCTTATCCCGTTGTTGCCGGTCGCTGCCGCCGTCTATGCAGCTATTTGGTTGTCGTTGCTCGTGGTAATCCGGGTCTCCTCTGTCGCCGGAATGACGGCGGCTATCAGCGCGCCGATCGCCGCCTTCCTGCTTCACTCATCTCTTTTGCCGTTGTTGCTCGGCTTCGCCGTGCTCGTCCTCTGGAAGCACCGCGAAAATATCCTTCGCCTGAAGAAAGGAACCGAGCCACGCATAGGATCCAAGACCTCGTCGACCGGCTGAGGCTGGTCCGGACTCCCGGCATCGGGCCAGTCACTTATCGCCAGTTGATCGCCCGGTTCGGAACTCCGTCCGCTGCGCTTGCGGCGGTGCCCGACCTCGCCCGGCGAGGCGGCGGAACATCGCCCCGGCTGTTCGGCCGCGACGATGCCGAGCGCGAGATCGCCAGGGTCGAGAAGCATGGCGCGAAGTTCCTGGCGCTGGGGCAGGGACTTTACCCTCGCCTGCTTGCCGAACTGGAGGATGCGCCGCCCCTGCTCACCGCCAAGGGCAATCTCAATCTTCTCGACAAAGTGGGCACCGCCATCGTCGGCGCACGCAATGCGTCGGCCGCGGCGTGCCGTTTCGCGCGTGGGCTGGCCTACGATCTCGGCCAGAACGACCTGGTGGTCGTGTCGGGCCTCGCTCGCGGAATCGACAGCGCGGCCCATGATGGTGCGCTCGAAACCGGGACCATCGGCATCGTCGCGGGCGGAGTAGATGTTTTTTATCCTCCGGAGAATGAGTCGCGGCAGAAGGCGCTTTACGAACGCGGGTTGGTGATCGCCGAGATGCCGCCCGGAACCGAGCCGCGTGCGCGCCACTTCCCGTACCGCAATCGGATCATCGCCGGGATCAGCGCCGGAACGGTCGTCGTCGAGGCCGCGCCGAAGTCAGGATCGCTGATCACCGCACGACTGGCCGCGGAAGCGGGGCGCGAGGTGATGGCGGTGCCGGGCTCGCCGCTCGATCCGCGCGCCCAGGGCTGCAACCAGCTAATCCGCGACGGCGCAACGCTGATCCAGAATGCAGCCGACGTGGTCGAGGCAATCCGGCTCCCAGCATCAAGCGTCCGCGGCATTTCGGCGTCTTATGACTCCCCCGCGGACCTCAGCGGAGATGATGCGCTGGGATCAGTCGAGGAGTTGCTTGGACCGTCGCCGGTTCCCGTCGACGAGATCATCCGGCTGTCCGGCGCGCCGTCGGGGGCCGTGCAGATGGCGCTTCTCGAGCTGGACCTCGCCGGCAGGCTCGACCGCCACGCGGGCGGCAAGGTCAGCCTGCGCCCCGCTTGACGAGTGGAATCCTGCGACCCCACCTTTACGCGTATGCGTGAGGGACACTCGTGAAGCTTGTCGTCGTCGAATCGCCGGCCAAGGCGAAAACCATCGAGAAATATCTGGGGAGCGGGCACCGGGTGCTCGCTTCGTTCGGCCATGTCCGCGACCTTCCGCCCAAGGACGGCTCGGTCGATCCGGAGCATGGGTTCGCGATGGAATGGCAAATCTCGCCAGATCGATCGAAGCAAATGCGCGCGATCGCCGACGAGGCGAAGAATGCCGACACCTTGATCCTGGCCACCGACCCGGACCGGGAGGGAGAGGCGATCAGCTGGCATGTCCAGGAGGTGCTCCGGCAGAAGAAGGCGCTCCCTGCCAAAGTCCAGCGAGTCACCTTCAACGCGATCACCAACTCGGCGGTGACCGAGGCGATGCGCAATCCGCGCGCCCTCGATGAGGATTTGATCGACGCCTACAGGGCGCGACGGGCGCTCGACTATCTCGTCGGATTCACGCTCTCGCCGATCTTGTGGCGCAAGCTTCCGGGTGCGAAATCCGCGGGCCGCGTCCAGTCGGTCGCGCTGCGACTGATCGTCGATCGTGAGCGCGAGATCGAGGTCTTTAAGCCCCAAGAATATTGGTCGATCAGCGCGACCTTCGAAAAGGATGGGCAGGACTTCACCGCGCGGCTAGCTCAGCTCGACGGCAAGAAGATCGAGCGGCTGACGATCGGCAACCGCGGCGACGCCGATGCCGCCAAAGGCGTGGTCGAGGCTGGCCGGTTCACCGTCTCGTCGGTCGAGACCAAGCCCTTCGCGAAGAACCCACCGCCGCCGTTCACGACCTCGACGCTGCAGCAGGAGGCGGCACGCAAGCTCGGTTTTGCGGCGAGCCACACGATGCGCGTGGCGCAGGCGCTCTATGAGCAGGGCCTCATCACCTACATGCGGACCGACGGGATCGACATGGCGCCCGAAGCGATCAGCGCCGCCCGCCGGGCGATCGCGAGCCGTTACGACGCCGGCTACGTCCCCGACCGTCCGCGCCAGTATCAGAGCAAGATCAAGAATGCGCAGGAGGCTCACGAGGCG
>Ga0268264_10000703_pt1 | contig 38584 bp, 35 predicted proteins | sample KBSSwiS32_FD_190357 | JGI IMG/M metagenome (GOLD analysis project Ga0268264, IMG submission 190357) | Switchgrass rhizosphere microbial communities from Kellogg Biological Station, Michigan, USA - KBS Switchgrass S3-2 (SPAdes) (version 2) | ecosystem: Host-associated > Plants > Roots >...
CTCGACGTAGTGCCACATCCGGTCGGGGTTGATCAGCCGGGCACCCGCCGCCTCGGTGATGCCGAGCATCCGGCCGTCGACGTGGGCCGGTACGCCGGCGACCATTGTCCGGGGCGGCGCCCCCAGCCGCGCCGGCCACGCCTTGCGCACCAGGTCGTGGTTGCCGCCGATCCCACCGCTGGTCACCACGACGGCCTGCGAGAGCAGCTCGAAGTCGGCGACCTCGTCGCGGTTGGTCGGCCGGCCGCGGTCGGCGGTGTCGGCCGCGAGGGTGCGGCCATGCACCCCCACGACGGTGCCGCCGTCGACGACGAGGTCGTCGACCCGGTGCCGGAAGCGCAGCGTGATCCGGCCGCCGGCGACGTGCTCGCGCACCCGCCGTTCGAACGGCGCCACCACACCCGGGCCGGTGCCCCAGGTCACGTGGAAGCGCGGCACCGAGTTGCCGTGTCCGGAGGCCCGGCCGTCGCCGCGTTCGGCCCAGCCGACGATCGGGAAGAGCCGGTGGCCCATCGCGCGCAGCCACGACCGCTTCTCCCCTGCCGCGAAGTCGACGTAGGCCTCGGCCCACGCTCGCGGCCACCGGTCCTCGTCGCGGTCGAACTGGGCGCTGCCCATCCAGTCCTGCCACGCGAGGTCGTGGGAGTCCTTGATCCCCATCCGCCGCTGCTCGGGGCTGTCCACCAGGAACAGGCCGCCCAGGCTCCAGAACGCCTGCCCGCCCAGGCTCTGCTCGCCCTCCTGGTCGAGCAGCAGGACCGACCGCCCGGCATCGGCCGCCTCCGCGGCAGCCACCAACCCCGCCAGTCCGGCCCCGACGACGATCACGTCTGCGTCCACGGGCGGCGAGTCTAGGTGGGGTCGAGACAATGGCGACATGAGCTGGGCCACGTGCACGCACGGCCACGCCCACTGGGGCCGCCGGGGCGCCGCGGGGCTGCTCGTCGCCCACGACGGCCGGGCGCTCCTTCAGCTGCGGGCCGGCTGGTCCCACCGCGGCAACACCTGGTCGATCCCGGGTGGCGCGCTCGAGCGGGGCGAGGCGGCGGTCCAGGCGGCGCTCCGCGAGGCGCGCGAGGAGATGGCCATCCGCCGCCGCGAGGTCGAGGTGCGTTCGTCGTACGTGTGGCGCTGCGGCGGGTGGAGCTATGAGACGGTCCTGGCGCGCTCGACCGGCCCGATGCGGCTGCGGCATCTCTCCGAGTCGCTGGCCCACGTGTGGGCCACGCCCGCGGAGATCGCCGAGCTGCCGCTGCACCCGGGGTTCCGTGCCGCGTGGGAGGCGCCCGACGGTGAGCTGCGGGCGTTCGTCGCCGAGGCGGGGTGATCCGGGAGGTATGGTGCCCGGCATGGGCACGGCCCTGACGGCGCCGACTTCGGGTCCCTTCAGGGCGCTCAGCAGCTTCGTGGGCCGTCGACACGACGTCGGCGAGGTCACGCGGTTGCTCTCGACGTCTCGTCTGGTGACCCTGACCGGCCCCGGTGGTGTCGGGAAGACCCGCCTCGCACTCGAGGTGGCCAACGCCGTGCACCAGAGCTTCCCGGACGGCACCGTCCTCGTGCAGCTCGACCAGGTGAGCGACCCGGCCCTGGTCGCCAGCACGGTCGCCGTCTCGGTCGGGCTGCGGGAGCAGGCCGGACACGGGCCGCTCGAGATGCTGACCGACTACCTGGCCTCCCGGCAGCTCCTGCTGGTCCTGGACAACTCCGAGCACCTCCTCGACGCGCTCGGCGAGCTGGTCGACCCGCTGTTGCGGGGCTGCCCGGACCTGCGGGTCCTGGCCACGAGTCGCGAGCCGCTGGGCATCAGCGGCGAGGTGGTCGTGCCGGTGGCGCCGCTCGGTCTGCCCGATCCCGACCTCGTCGATGGGGCCGACCTGCTGCAGTACGGCGCCGTGGAGCTGTTCGTCGACCGGGCCACCTCCGCGGTCAGCGACTACGCGCTGACCAACCACAACCGGGTGACGGTCGCCGAGATCTGCCGTCGCCTCGACGGGCTGCCCCTGGCGATCGAGCTCGCCGCGGCGCGGATGCGCGTCTTCTCGGAGAAGGAGGTGCTCGCCAGGCTGTCGGACCATCCCTACCTGTTGAGCTCGGCGCGCAGCCAAGCCCCGAGCCGCCAGCGGACGCTGCGCTCGTGCATCGAGTGGAGCCACGAGCTGTGCTCGCCCGCCGAGCAGCTGCTGTGGGCGCGCCTCTCGGTCTTCACCGGAAGCTTCGGGCTGAGCACCGCCGAGGAGGTCTGTTCCGGGGAGGGGCTGGACGCCAAGGAGCTGCCCGAGGCACTGGCGCACCTGGTCGAGAAGTCGATCCTGGTCGGCGAGCGGCACGCCGACGAGATGCGCTACCGGATGCTCGACACCATCCGCGCGTTCGGTCGCGAGCAGCTCGACCAGACCGACGAGCACAACCGCCTGCGCCGCAGGCACCGGGACGCCTACCTGGCCATGGTCGAGCGCGCGGATGCCGACTGGATCAGTCCCCGGCAGGTGGAGTGGTTCACCCGGCTGGACCGGGAGCACGCCAACGTCCAGTCGGCGGTGGACTACTGCCTGACCGAGCCCGGTGAGCTCGAGCCGGCGATGCGGATCCTTTCTGCGGTCTTCCACTTCTACTGGTGGGGCCGGGGCTGGGCTCGCGAGGGTCGGCTCTATCTGGCCCGAGTGCTCGAGGAGCCGAGCCCGCCGAGCCTGGTGCGGGCCCGGGCGCTGCTCACCGACGCCTCCTTGGCTCTGGCCGACGGGGAGTTCGACGTCGGCCGCCGGCGGCTGGCGGCGGCGCGGGACATCGAGGCCACGGCCGTCGACCCGGGGACCGGAGCGTTCGCCTGGTGGATAGAGGGCTCGGTGGCGCTCTACAGCGGGGACCTCCCGGTCGCGAGCACCGCGTTCGAGCAGGGTCTAGCGCTGCTCGAGCCTGGACGCGAGCTGACCATGCGGCTCGACCTGCTGTTGTCCTACTCCTCGGCCGTGGCGCTGCTCGGCGACGTGGAGCGCGCGAGGTGGTGCCACGAGGAGTTCCTGGCCATCACGGAGCCGGCCGGAGAGTTCTTCCACCGGGCCTACGGCTTGTGGACGTTCGGCCTGTTCACGATGCAGCAGGGCGATCTGCCGCGGGCCGCGACGCTGATCCAGCAGAGCATCCAGCTGCGACGCGAGCTCCACGACCTCACCGGTCTCGGCTGGTCGATCGAGTCGCTGGCGTGGGTGGAGTCCGCCCTCGAGCACCACGGGCGGGCCGCGAGGTTGCTGGGCGCGGCGGACTCGCTCTGGGAGATCATGGGGCGACCACTGCGCACCTACCAGCACTTCTACCCCACCCACGAGGCGTGCGAGGCGACCTCCCGCGAGCAGCTCGGGACGGCACGGTTCGAGGCGGCGTTCTCAGCGGGGGCCGGGTTCAGCGTCGAGGACGCGATCGCCTACGCGCTCGGCGAGCTCGACAGGCCGGTCCCGGCCGCCTCGGCTCCACCCGAAGTGGAGCTGACGGCACGCGAGCTCGAGATCGCCGAGCTCGTCGCGTCGGGCCTGTCCAACAAGCAGGTCGCGGCTCGGCTGACCATCTCGGTGCGCACGGTCGAGGCCCACGTGCGCAACACCCTGACCAAGCTGGGCTGCCGCTCCCGGGGGCAGATCGCCGGCTGGCTCGCGGAGCGGTCGGAGGTCACTCGAGGGTGAACTCGACCTTGCGCTGGGCCAGGTCGGCAGTCGTCAGCCGGACGCGGACCTCGGTGCCGAGGGGTATGTCGGAGGCGGAGACGACCGGCGCCTCGACCGCAGGGTCGGCGATGGTGACGATCCCTCGGGTCGGCTCCCTCTCGTTGACCTCGACCACCACGGCCGCGAAGCTCTCGCCCACGCGGTGCTGGAGCAGCCCGGCCTCGACGAGGTCGAGCACCATCCGCTCGTAGCGGTGGGCGCGCTGCGCGGACTCCTGCATCTCGCCGGCCAGGTGTGGCAGCGCGGCCCGCACCCAGTCGGGCACCTCCGTGCCGGCGCAGAGCGCGACGCAGATCTCGGAGGCGTAGCGGTCGGCGAGGCGGCGCAGCGGGGCGGTGACGTGCGCGTACTCGGCGTTCAGCGCGCTGTGCAGCGGCTGGGCCGGCGTCTCGCCGTCGAAGGCGACGTAGCCGCTGCCGCGCAGGATGCGGGTGGACGCCGAGATCATCGCGGCGTGCTGCGGCTTCGAGGGGTCGAGACCACGGATGAAGTCGGGGAACAGCAGCTCGGCGGGCCAGTCGATGCCGAGCGCGTGCGCGGTGCGGTGCAGTCGCTGCAGGTCGCGCGGATCGGCTGGCGGCAGGGTGCGCAGGAAGCCCACCCGCGCGTAGATCATCAGCGACGCCGCGGCGAAGCCGGTGAGCAGCGACATCTGGGCGTTCCACTCCTCGACCGGGAGCAGGGTCCGGAAGCTGAGCTCCCAGTCGGCGTCCGGCCCGGCGCCGGTGTCGATCTCCTGCTCCGGGAGCGGCAGCGACACCCCGCCGCGCGCCTGCTCCCGCTTGAGCCGGAGCTCCCCCACCTCCTTGAGCAGCAGCAGGGACTCGTCGGCAGCGCCGTCGTCGATCAGCTTCTGGGCGCCGGGATAGTCGAGCTGAGCACGACTGCGCACCAGGGCCCGCCTCACCTCGACCTCGGTGCGCTCGCCCTCGCCGTTCATCGTGACCGACCACAGCAGGGCGGGGCGGACCTGGTCGGGCAGCAGCGAGGCGCCGCCCTCGGAGATCACCGTGGGGTGCAACGGGATCCGGCTGTCGGCCCCGTAGAGCGTCTGGCCGCGCTGGTGCGCCTCGATGTCGACGGGGTCCCCTGGCGTGATGAACGCCGCGAGGTCGGCGATGGCGTAGTGCAGCACGTAGCCGCCGCTGTCGGTGCGCGCGAGGTGGAGCGCTTGGTCGAGGTCCATCGACCCCGCGGGGTCGATCGTCACCATCGGGAGGTCGGTGCGGTCCAGGCTCGGCAGCCGCGGGTCGGCCACGGCCGCTGCGGCGGCCGCCTCGACCTCGGGCGGGAACTGCGCGGTCACCTCGAGCTCGCGCTGGATCGCAGCGATGCCGTCGCGGAGCACCTGCGGGGCGACGCCCTCCTCGGCCGACCGGACCCGGACCACGCGGCTGCTCGGCATGGCGGCAAGCCTAGTGTTCGGACCTGTGCTCATCCTGCTCCCTCCGAGCGAGGGCAAGACCGCCCCGCGACGCGGCAAACCCCTCGACCTCGCCGGCCTGTCGTCACCCGGGCTGACGCCCGCCCGCGAGCGGATGCTCGACGCGCTGGTCGCCCTCTGCTCGGCCGATCCGGCCGAGGCGGCGCGGGTCCTCGACGTGCCCAAGACCCAGCTCGACCTCTTGCAGCTCAACGCGTCACTGAAGACCGCCCCGACCGCGCGGGCCGACGCGATCTACTCCGGCGTGCTCTACGACGCACTCGGCCTCGCTACCCTCTCGGCCGCCGCCCGCCGGCGGGCCACCTCGCGGGTGCGCGTCGTCTCGAGCCTGTTCGGGATGGTCGCGCCGACCGACCGCATCCCGGCGTACCGCCTCTCCGGCGACGCGATGCTGCCCGGCCTCGGCAGCGTGGCCGGCGTCTGGCGCGAAGCGCTCGGGCCGGAGGTCACCGAGCTGGTCGGTGACGGGCTGCTGGTCGACCTGCGCAGCGGCATGTACGCCGCGTTCTGGCGCCCCGCCGGTCTGTCCCGGGTGGCCACGGTGCGGGTGCTGCACGAGGTCGGCGGGAAGCGGCAGGTCGTGAGCCACTTCAACAAGTCCACCAAGGGGCGGATCGCGCGGGCCCTGCTGGAGGAGGGCGCCAACCCGCGGACCCCGGCCGCGCTGGCCCGCGCGCTGAGGGAGCTCGGCTGGACGGTCGAGGTCACCGACGGCACGCGCGGCGTGGTCCAGCTCGACGTGGTCGTCGCCGAGCTCTGACCAAGGTCCCTCGGGGCACGGTCAGCCGGCCCTCCCGGTTCGCGCGCCGGCGCGGTCGACTGGGACCGTGACCACGACGTACGACGGGTGGCGGGTGGCGATCGGCGTGGTCGCCGGGCTGAACGCCGTCGCAGCCCTCGGCGGAGCGGTCGGCCTGGTGACCGGCACGCTGAGCCTGGAGGAGCTGACCACGCGGCTGCCGTTCGGCAGCGCGCTGCTGGCCGGCATCGCGCTCGGGCTGCTCGTCGCCGTACCTCAGGGGCTGCTGGCCATCGTCGCCGCCCGCCGGTCCGCGGACTCGGCCGCGGCCTCGGTGGTCGTCGGCGTCGCGATGGTCGGCTGGATCCTCCTCGAGAGCGCGTTCCTCAGGGTGGTCTCCGGGCTCCAGGTCGGCTACGCGCTCGTCGGGCTGCTCCAGGTGGCACTCGGCCTGGCCCTGGCCCATCGTGAGACCAGCCGATGGGCCGTGCGGGCAGACTGGTGGCCATGGCGAAGCGCTCGGGCGACGCGCCCACCCTCGCGGGCGTGACCCTCTCCCACCTCGACCAGCCGGTCTTCGACGACGCCGGCGCGACCAAGAGCGACCTGGTCGCCTACCTCGACGCGGTCCACGAGCGGCTGCTGCCCCAGCTGCGCGACCGGGCGCTGTCCGTCGTGCGCGCCCGGCTCGGCCAGCCCGCGTTCATGCAGAAGAACCTCCCGGGCTACGCCCCCGACTGGATCCGGTCGACCACGGTCTGGGCGGCCGCCTCCAAGCGCGAGGTGCGCTACCCGGTCTGCGACGACCGGCGCACGCTCGTGTGGCTGGCCAACCAGCGGGCGGTCGAGTACCACCCGGCGCTGCACCGAGTGGGCAGCGACCGGCAGACGCACCTCATCCTCGACCTCGACCCGCCCGACCACGTCGACCCGGCCGAGGGCTTCCGGATGGCTGTCGCGGCCGCGCTGCTGGTGCGTCAGGCGCTGGCGGACGCCGGGCTCAGCGGAGGCGTGAAGACCAGCGGGGCCAAGGGCGTGCACGTCTTCGTGCCACTGACCGCGGACGCCGACGTACCGGACGTCGCGGCGGCCACCCGGGCGCTTGCCGCGCGGGCTGCGCGGCTCGACCCGGCGGTGGCGACGACGGAGTTCGTTCGGGAGGAGCGCGAGGGCAAGGTGTTCGTCGACTCGACCCGCGCGGGCGGCGCGACGGTGGTCGCGGCGTACAGCCCCCGGGCGCGGTCCGGCCTGCCGGTGTCGTTCCCGGTCACCTGGAGCGAGCTCGAGCAGGTGCGGCCCGCCGACTTCACGATCCACACCGCCGTCGACCGGCTCCGGGACGACGACTCCGGCGCGCAGGCGTGGACCGCCGCGATGGCCTCACCCCAGGTGCTGCCGGCCGACCTGGTCGCGGAGGGCCACGAGATCCCGATCGCCCGGGTCGTGGCGATGCACGAGGGCAAACGGCGCAAGAGGGCCGAGCAGCAGGGTCACCAGGCCGACGCGGCCGGCGAGAACGCGTCGTCGCCAGGCGGCCGCGCGTTGTAGAGCCGCAGAGACGCACGGGCCTGGCCGTCCACCTCGGGGAAGAACGACACGACGCTGACCGAGGCCGGGCTGAGCTCCATCCGGAAGACCGACTCCAGCGGCGCGTTGAGCGCCTTCGCGACCAGGGTCTTGATGGGCGTCACGTGGCTCACCACCACGACGGTCCGGCCGGCGTGGAGCTCGACGACCCGGTCGAGGCCGGCGAGCACCCGCGCCTCGACCTCGTGGAACGACTCCCCGCCGGGCGGCGCCGTCTCCAGCGAGCCGAGCCAGCCGTCGAGCCCCGCCTGGTCCCGCTCGGCGACCTCGGCGAAGGTCAGCCCGTCCCAGCGCCCGAACTCCATCTCGGCGAAGCCCGGCTCGATCTCGACCGCCTTCCCGAGCCGCTCGGCGATGATCTCTGCCGACTCCAGCGTGCGGCGTACGGGCGAGGCCACCACCGCGTCCACCCCGTCGGCGATCGGCGCCAGCCAGTCGGCGGTGGTGCGGATCTGCGCCCGGCCCTCCTCGCTGAGCCCGGGGTTGGCGCTCTTGAGGCCGCCGGAGAACCTCTTCGCGGCGGTGTGCGGCGTGACGCCGTGCCGGACCAGCAGCAGAGTGGTCGCGGTACCCGGTGGACCCCAGCTGCGGCGGGGAGGCGCTTCGACCTCCTCGATGACCGAGTCCGGCTCGGGCTCGTCGACCAGGGCCGCACTCACGGCGGTGACCCCCGAGCGCTTGCCGTCGAGCGCCTCGTTGGCGAGCCGGTCGGCGTGCTTGTTCTGCTCGCGAGGGACCCAGGTGTAGGTCGTGCCGGGAGGCGCCAGTCGCTTCGCCTCCGCCGCCAGCGGCCGCATGTCCGGGTGCTTGATCTTCCACCGGCCCGACATCTGCTCGACCACCAGCTTGGAGTCCAGCCGCGCCTCCACGGCGGCGCCCGGGGCGAGCTCGGCAGCCAGTGTGAGCCCGGCGATCAGCCCGGAGTACTCCGCGACGTTGTTGCTGGCCACGCCGATGGCGGTGCCGTCCTCCGCGATGACCGCGCCGGTGGACGCGTCGCGCAGCACTGCGCCGTACGCCGCCGGGCCCGGGTTGCCGCGCGAGGCGCCGTCGACCTCGATGACGACCGAGGACGGACCGGTCACCAGCCGCCCCTCAGAGGCCTGACTCGGGGGTGCGCACCAGGATCCGCTGGCACTCCTCGTGCCGGAGCACCTCGTCGGCGGGAGCGGACCTGATCGAGGCCAGCTCGGAGGGGTCGAGCGAGAGCCGGCAGCCACCGCACTCGCGGGCCCGCAGCGCGCCGACGGCGATGCCGTTCTTGGAGGCGCGCAGCCGCTCGTAGAGCGCGAGCAGGTCCGCGGGCAGCCCGGCGACCACGGGACCGCGTTCGTCGGCCGTCGTCCGCAGCTGCTCGTCGAGCTCCGCGAGCTTGCGGTCGCGGGCATCGGCGAGCTCGGCCAGCCGGTCGTCGGTGGTGGCGACCTGGGTGGTGAGCGCGTCGAGGTCCTTCTCGGCGTCCTCGAGCCGCGCCATCACCTCGAGCTCGTCGTCCTCGAGGCTGGTGATGCGGCGCTGCAGCGACTCGAGCTCGCCCTGCATCCGCTCGAGGTCCTTCGGGTTGCTGATCAGCCCCTGGGCCATCCGCTCCTGGTCGCGAACCCGTCGCGCCTTGACCTGCTCGACGTCGAGGTCGACCTTCCGCTGCTCCGCGGTGAGGTCCTCGACGGCGGTCTGCGCATCGCGCCGTCTGCCGTCGAGCTCAGTGCGCTCGGCCGTCAGCGACGCGATCTCGGCGAGCTCGGGCATCGACTCGCGCTGATGGCGCAGCAGGTCCGCGCGCGCGTCGAGCTCCTGGAGGTCCAGCAGGGCGAGCTGGGCGGCGGGGTCGGCTTTCAGCGCTCTTCTCCTGAGTGGTGTGCGGTCCATGGGTCGGTGCGGATCGTGCTGACCCTGGTGCCCACCGTATCCCCCAGCGCCTCGCTCACCCGCCGCGCCACCACCGGGAGCCAGGTCCACTCCGCCGCCCAGTGCGCCACGTCGACCAGCGCGGGACCGCCGTGCTCCACGAACTCGGCGGCCGGGTGGTGCCGCAGGTCGCTGGTGACGTAGACGTCGGCGTCGGTGCGGCGCACCTGGTCGAGCAGGAAGTCACCCGCACCGCCGCACACCGCCACCCGTCGTACGACGCGGTCCGGGTCGCCCGCTACCCGCACGCCCTGGGCCGTCGCGGGCAGGGCGTCGGCGACCGTCTGCGCGAACCGGCCGAGCCTCGTCTCCGCGACATCCCCGACCCGGCCGGTGCCGGTCGGCGACGTCCCGGGGTCCGCGAGCTCCACGACGTCGTAGGCGGGCTCCTCGTAGGGGTGCACCGCCAGCAGCGCACCCACGACGGCTGCGCGCAGCGACCGCGCCAGGACGCACTCGACCCGCACCTCCGCCACGACCTCGAGCGCGCCGACCTCGCCGACCGTGGGATGTGCGCCCGGCAGCGGCCGGAACCGGCCCTCCCCCGGCGTGGAGAACGACGCACTGTCGTAGGCGCCGATGACCCCGGCGCCCGCTGCTGCCAGCGCGGCCCGCACCCGGTCGGCGTCGGCCACAGGCACGTAGGTCGTCAGCTTGTCGAGCTGCGCCGTGCTCGCCGAGGTGATGGGCGCCAGGCCGGTCAGCCCGAGTGTGGTCGCGAGCGCCTCGGACACCCCGCCCACCGCCTGGTCGGCGTTGGTGTGCGCGGTCAGCAGAGCGCACCCGGCGTCCTGCAGCACCCCGAGGGTGCGGCCCTTCGGCGTCGTCCGGGCCACACCGTGCACGCCCTTGAGGAACAGTGGGTGGTGCACCACGAGCAGCTGCGCGCCCCACTCCGCGGCCTCCTGGGCCACCGGCAGCACCGGGTCGACCGCGAACAGCACCTTCGTGACCTGCTGGTCGGGGTCGCCGGCCACCAGGCCGACGGCGTCCCAGGAGTCGGCCGTCGCCGGCGGGTACCAGCCGTGCAGCAGGTCGACGAGCTCGTTGAGCGTGGGCACGCCGAGAGGCTAGTACCGCGGCGCGGGAGTCAGCTCGGCGGCTGCATGTGGCCGAGCTGGACCAGCATCGTCATCGTGTCGTAGTAGATCTGGGAGGCCTCGACCTTGCCGTCGGCGTCGAAGAACAGGAACTCGCAGAAGGGCACGTCGATGGCTTTCCCGGTGGCGGGCATACCCGCCATCTCACCGTCGTTGACGCCTCGTCCGTGGAAGGTCGCGATCGACGCGTTGCCACTCTCGTAGTAGGTCGCGTCGTCCACTCGCGCAGCCGAGATGGCTGTCTTCCACTCACGGAGCCAGTCCTTGAACTCCTCGCGACTCTTCAGGCTGAGCCCCCGCGGGTGGTCCACGCTGGTGAGGTCCTCACGGATGTAGCCGTCCATCGCGTCCAGGTCGTTGGCGTTGAACAGCTGGTGCAGCGTGCGGTGCGTGTCGTTGTGGCCCATGAGGTGCCTCCAGAAGGTCGGTATGTCAGCTCCCGAGCGCTCCCAACCAACCTGCCTACTCCGTGCGTCCAGCCGCGTCCATGACCCGTGAGGGTGGTTAGGTGACCACGGCGCGCCCAGGACGCCGCCGTCGCCAGTGCTTCCTCGCAGGACGCTTCGAGGTGTCAGTTGACCTGGCGGTCGCGGCCCTCCCAGTACGGCGCGCGCAGCTTGAACTTCTGCAGCTTGCCCGTCGCCGTGCGGGCCAGCTCGTCGCGGAACTCGACCGAGGTCGGCGCCTTGTAGCCGGCGGCCTTGTCCTTGCACCAGCGGATCAGCTCCTCCTCGGTCACCTCCTGGCCGGGCGCGAGGACGACGAGCGCCTTGATGGTCTCGCCCCACTTCTCGTCGGGGATCCCGATGACCGCGACCTCGGCGACCGCCGGGTGGGAGAAGATCACGTCCTCGACCTCGATCGAGGAGACGTTCTCGCCACCGGTGATGATGACGTCCTTCTTGCGGTCCTTGATGGTCAGGTAGCCGTCCGCGCCGAGCTCACCGCCGTCGCCGGTGTGGAACCAGCCGCCCTTGAGCGCCCGCTCGGACTCCTCGGGCTGCTCCCAGTAGCCCTCCAGGACGACGTTGGAGCGAGCGAGCACCTCGCCGGTGGCGTGGGTCTCCTCGGCGTCCTCGGGCATCTCGACCTTGAGCGAGACGCCGATCGCCGGGGCACCGGCCCGGGTGAGCCTGACCGCCCGTTCCTCGGCCGGTAGGTCGTCCCACTCGGCGCGGCTCCGGTTGACGGTGAGCAGCGGGGAGGTCTCGGTCAGGCCGTAGATCTGGATGAACTCCCAGCCGAGCTCCTCCTCGACCCGCACCACGGTCTTCGTCGGTGGCGGAGCCCCCGCCATGATGATCCGGACCTTGTCGCGACCGGGGATCTCGCCCTCCCAGGTCTGGGCGGCGTCCAGTACGGCGGCCGCCACGGCCGGGGCGGCGCACATGATGGTGACGCCGTGCTTCTCGACCCGGCGCAGGATCTCGGCGCCGTCGACCTTGCGGAGCACGATGTTGGGCACCCCGAGGCCGGTCATCGCGAACGGCATCCCCCAGCCGTTGGCGTGGAACATCGGCAGCGTGTGCAGGTAGACGTCGCGGTCCGTCACGCCGGCGTGCAGAGCGAAGGTGACCGCGTTGGTCCAGATGTTGCGGTGGGTGATCTGCACGCCCTTCGGTCGTGCGGTCGTGCCGGAGGTGTAGTTGATGGTCGCGGTGGCGTTCTCGCCCTCGAACCCCGGCTCCCAGAACTTCGGCTCGGCCCCCTCGGCGGCGAAGAGATCGTCGTCGTGGCCCAGCACGAACCGGTGCTCGGCGGTGACGTCCTTGAGCGCGTCGTCGAGCTCGGGGTCGACGTAGAGCAACCGCGCCCCGGAGTGCTCGACGATGTAGCGGACCTCGTCGGGGCGGAGCCGGAAGTTCACCGGGACCAGGACCCTGCCGAAGCCGGAGACCCCGAAGAACGACGTGAACAACCGGGCGCTGTTGTGGCTGACCACCGCGACGCGGTCACCGAACCCGACGCCGAGGGCGTCGAGGTGTGCGGCCTGACGTCGGGCGAGGTCGCCGACCTGGGCGTAGGTCAGCTCACCGCGCTCGTTGCCGAGGGGCGGCGCGGGCTGGTCGGGCTCGTCGACCACACCCACGCGCTCGCCGTAGACCTGCACGGCACGGTCGAGGAAGTCTGCGACGCTGAACGGGACGAGCACGGTGGCCTCCTGACCTCATCGGGCACCGATCAGCCTAGGCCGTTGGGCGCCTTCCATGAGAGACCTCTCATGGCCCTCTCACCACCGGTCCACGTTGGTGGATGATCGTGGGGACATGCGCACCTTCTGGAAGGCCTTCGTCGCCCTCGCCCTCGTGCTCCCGCTCGCAGCGTTCGTCGCGGGCAACCTGATGGCGTCCGCGGCCGACAACCCCTCGCCCCGCGACACGATCATCGTCGACGACCAGAGCGCCACCCCGAGCGTCGACCCGACCCCGAGCTCGAGGGCGACCAGCACCGCCAGCGCGAGCACCGAACCGAGCGACGACCAGACCGACGACCTCGGTGACGACCAGGGCGAGGACCAGGGCGAGGACCAGGGCGAGGACCAGGGCGATGACCACGGCGGCGACAACCACGGCGACAACCACGGCGACAACCACGGCGACAACCACGGCGACAACCAGGGCGACGACGGCCTCGACGAGGTGACGCCCTCGCCGGACGACTGGGACCACGGCGACGAGCACGGCGGTGACCACCACGGCGACGACAGCTCTGGTTCCGGCTCGGACGGGTCGGGCAGCGGCGGCAGCGGCGGCTCGGGCGGCGGCGACGATTCGGTTAGCGGCGGCGGCTCGGGCAGCGACGGCGGCTCAGGCAGCGACGGTGGCGGCAGCGACGGTGGCGGCCACGGCTGAGCAGCAACCCGACAACGCCCGGCCCGAGCGGCCGGGCGTTTCGGTACGCGTCCGGATCACCGTCGCCGTCTCCCTGCTCGCGCTCCTGGCCCTGACCGGCGCGGGGCTGATCGTCTACGTCATCGAGGCGCAGCGCATCGACCAGGACATCTCCGACCGGGTGGACGGCCAGTTCGGCGAGTTCGTGAAGTTCCAGCAGCAGGAGGGCGCGTCCTTCAAGTCGGTGGGCGCGATGCTCGACGGGTTCTTGGAGGTCGAGGTGCCCAACGAGGACACCGCGCTGGTGACCTGGTACGACGCCGGCGACGGCGACGGGCCCCGTCCGCGGCATGTCTCCGCCGGCGGTTACACGGGCGCCGACAAGGCGGCGTTCGAGCGGGCCGCGGCGAAGATCGCGCAGGACAACGGCCGCACCCGCCTCGACGACCCCAAGGACGAGCTGATCCTCAACGCGCAGACGGTCCAGATGAACGGGCAGACCGGGGCACTGATCGTTGTCACCTACTACGGCGACGCCCGGGCCGGACTGCGCGACACCATCTCGACCTACGTCGTCGTCGCGCTGCTCTCGTTGCTGGTGATCACCGCGTTCGCCGCCGCCCAGTCCGGCCGGCTGCTCGCCCCGCTGCGGACGCTGCGCGAGACCGCCGACGAGATCACCGACAGCGACCTCTCCCGACGGCTCCCCGAAGCCGGGCACGACGACATCAGCGCCCTGACCCGCACCTTCAACCGGATGCTCGACCGGCTCGAGGCGGCGTTCGTCGGCCAGCGCCAGTTCCTCGACGACGCCGGGCATGAGCTCAAGACGCCGCTCACCGTGTTGCGCGGGCACCTCGAGCTGCTCGACGTCGGCAGTCCCAGCGAGATCGCGGAGACCCGCGAGCTGCTGCTCGACGAGGTCGACCGGATGTCGCGGCTCGTCGGTGAGCTGATCCTGCTCGCCAAGAGCGACCGGCCCGACTTCGTCACCCCCCGGCCGGTCGACCTGACCGCGCTCACCGTCGAGACGCTGGCCAAGGCGCGCGGGCTCGGCGACCGCACCTGGACGCTCGACGAGACCGCCAGCGCGACCGTGGCACTCGACGAGCAGCGGCTGACCCAGGCGCTGCTCCAGCTGTGCGACAACGCCGTCAAGCACACCGGCCCCGGCGACGTCGTCGCCCTCGGCTCGTCGTACGACGGTGAGACGGCGCGGCTCTGGGTGCGCGACACCGGACCGGGCGTGGCGCCGGAGCACCGCGAGCAGATCTTCGAGCGGTTCGGTCGCAGCGCCGTGCCCGAGCACGACGAGGGCTTCGGCCTCGGCCTCTCGATCGTGCGCGCGATCGCGCAGGCCCACGGCGGCACCGTGTCCCTGGAGGACGAGCAGCCCCACGGCGCCCGCTTCGTGATCGCCGTGCCCGTGACCGGCACTGAACCGATCGACCCCGGTGACCGTGTGGAGGACGAGACGGAGGACGAGGAGTTCGGTCTGTGGCCCGCATCCTGATCGTGGAGGACGAGCAGCGCATCGCGTCCTTCATCGCCAAGGGGCTCGCCGCCGACGGCCACCGCACCACGACGGTCGCGGACGGCAGGGTCGGGCTCGACCATGCGCTGAGCGGCGAGTTCGACCTGATGGTGCTCGACATCGGGCTGCCGGGCCTGGACGGCTTCGACGTCCTCGACCAGCTCCGCTCGCAGGGCTCGAAGATCCCGGTGATCGTGCTCACCGCACGCGACTCGGTCACCGACACGGTCACCGCACTCGAGGGCGGTGCCGACGACTACATGCCCAAGCCGTTCCGCTTCGCCGAGCTGCTCGCCCGCGTTCGGCTCCGGCTGCGCAGCGCGTCCGAGGGAGGTCCGGCTCGCGACGACGTCCTCGAGGCCGGCGGCGTCCGCCTCGACGTACGGACGCGGCGCGCCACGGTCGGCGAGCGCGAGCTCGAGCTGTCGGCGCGGGAGTTCTCCCTCGCCGAGACCCTGATGACCAACGCCGGCCAGGTGCTCTCCCGCGAACAGCTCCTCGACAAGGTCTGGGGCTTCGACTTCGACCCGGGTTCCAACGTCGTCGACGTCTACGTCGGCTACCTGCGCAAGAAGTTCGGCGCCGCGTCGATCGCGACCGTGCGCGGGATGGGCTACCGGTTCAACAGCTGAGCTGCCGCTCAGGGTCTCGCGCTGACCGCTGCGTCGAGGATGGCGTGCGCCGCGCGCACGGTGACCGCCTTCGCTTTGGCCGGGGTGAGTCCGCGCACGTCGAGGAGGGCGATGAAGGCCTCCCACCCGATGACCAGCGTCAGGGCGGAGATGAGATCCGCGTGCTCGTGACGGCTCATGGCCGCGCGACAGGGCTCGACCGCCCACTCGATCCAGTCGACCCTCCGCTGGCCCCGCCGTGGTTGCCCCTGCGTCGGTGGGGGCGCGTCGACGGTGAGCTTGATCAGCTTGCGGCCGAGCGGCAGCGAGCTCTCCATGGTCGCGAAGAGCTCGCTCACCAGGGAGTCGAGACGTGTGTGTGGGTCGTCGGACCGCTCTGCCCGCAGGGCGGTGTCGACGTCGGTGTTGAGGATGCCGAGGGTGGCGTCGAGCACCAGCTGGTCCAGCGTGGGGAAGTAGAGGTAGACGGTCCGCCGGGACACCTCCGCCGCTGCCGCAATCTCGTTGATGGACGGCTCCGCGCCCGATCGCAGCAACTCGATGGTGGCGGCGAGGATCGCTTCGCGCGTACGCCGCCGCTGGGCCACCCGGCCGGTCTCCTGATCCCAGCTCACCTGCTCCCTCCCATTCGGTTGACAGACCCGGTCCACGGCTTTCAGTATACCGCTGTGCAGTCTTTGCACACCAGTGCAACGAACGAAGAGGACAAGCAATGAGCAAGCAGACGTCGCCGGCGATCGGTGCCGAACAGCGGATCGCGCCGGAAGGGGCGGCACTCGTCACCGGACCGGTCACCCTCATCAACAGCTTCGAGGTGGAGCCCGCACGCGATGCGGCGTTCCGCGCCCTCTGGGGCGAGACCAGCCGCTACTTCATCGCGCGGCCCGGGTTCGTGTCCCTGCGGCTGCACCGTGCGGTCAACGACGACGCGCCGTACCGCTGGGTGAACGTCGCCGTCTGGGAGAGCGAGGCAGCCTTCCGCGCCGCACACGGAACCGCGGAGTTCCGAACCCTGGTCACGGCGCCTGGTTGGTCGGAGTTCCCGAGCAGGCCGGTCCTGTTCGAGGTGGACACCGAGGTCGGGTGAAGAGTCGGCTGGAGCCGACGGGCTAGCGCAGGACCGGGATCTGCTCGCCGGCCTCGACCGCGAACGGCAGCGTGTTGGCCTCGGGAGGTAGCGGGCAGGTCGCGAAGACGGTGTAGGCGCAGGGCATGTTGGTGGCCCGGTTGAAGTCGATCTCGACGCTCCCGTCGTCGGCCGGAGGGTCGAGCAGCAGCTGCCGGTTCGCGGGATAGGTCGTGACACCCGAGGTCGCATCGCGGAACAGGATCCAGAGGTGGCCGTCCGGCTCGCCCCAGGCGACCAGCCGATGCTCGCTGCCGTCGTGGTCGAAGACGACCTCGCCGATCGCGTCGCCGTCGGGCTCGGCGTACGCCTCGAAGCGGCCCGGACGCACCCACCCCGGATCCGCGGCGTAGCACGGTGTGCCCTGGTAGGCGAGCAGGTTGGGCGAGTCCGGGTGGCGGGGCCTGACGATCGTCGTACCGTCGCGGTCGGCGACCTGGGCGAAGGCGTTGCCGAAGCGGAGCGTGAGCCCCTGCGCGTCGAGCGGCCCGAGCCTGTGCTCACCCTCGGTGAGCGGTCCGTCCTTGGTCACCAAGCTCTCGCCGGGACCGAGCACCACGGTGGCCCCCCTCTCGGCACCGGTCCAGACGCCGGGGATGTCGTCGAAGCGCTGCGGCTGCGGCGTCAGCCAGTGGATCGCGGTGATCGCCAGCCACCCCCGCGGGTCGCGTAGCCGCTCCTCCCGACCATCCCGCCACGCCTGCCAGTCGCCCAAGAAGTCAGCCACACCGGGATCGTCTCAGACAAGACAAGTGACTCCTGCCGAACGGCACCGACGCCCGGTGTGTCCGCCAGGTTGTCGAGGAGGTCGCGCAGCGACCGTCGCGGCGACCCGGGGCCGGAAGCCGCCCCGTCCGCTCCGGGGGATACGCTCGCCGTCCCACTTTCGATCCACAGGTAGGTGCTCGGATCCCCTTATCCACAACGGGATCCGGGCCACCAGCGGGTGTCGGTGGCGAGTGCTGGAATAGGTGTCATGACAGCACTCGCGCACCCCACCCACCCGGTCACCCGGGCCGTGGATGACGTGCGCGATCGCCTCGCCGGAGTCGCCGGTGTGCCGCTGTGGTCCATGGGCGCCGACGAGACCAACAGCACCATCGCCGAGATCCTGGCCGCCCGGCTCGCCGCCGGCCTCGAGCGCGAGGAACGCCAGGCTGAGGCGGCGGTCCGGCTGAGCGTGTGGGACGACGGGCACGGCAAGACCCACGGCCGGTTCACCGTCGACACCGCCCTGACCGGGCAGATGCTCCGCAAGGCCCTGCACGCGATCGCCTCGCCCAGACACCGGGCCTCGAAGGGCCTGCTCGGGGAACCCAAGCCGACCCCGCAGCGGCTCGGGGAAGCGTTCGTCGAGCTCATCCGGCGCTACCCGACCAAGAAGCTCCCGAAGACCGCCGGCCTCAACGCCACCGTCGTGGCCACCATGCAGCAGCCTCCGCGCGAGACCGGGGCTGATCGCGGTGCCCGTGTCGAGGTGGGCTGCCTTCAGCCCGTCCATGAGGGTGTCGCACAGCTACCCCGACACGCCTGGACCCGGCGGGCCGTGCGGCCCACCGGGTCCGGATCCCCGAGTCAGAAGGCGATCGTGCCCGAGCAGACCTCGCCTGCGTGGGTCGCGCGGAAGGTGACCCGGTCGGTGCCGGCCCGGTTCGCGATCTTGCGCTCGACGCTGAAGGAGCCGCTGCGGCCCCCGGTGGTCGCCGACCCGCTGGCGGCCAGCGAGCCGTTGCCCCGGATCCTCCAGGTCCAGCTCTGGCCAGCGCGGTTGCTGTCGACCTCGCCCTCGACCTCGAGCCGGTTGTCGTCGGCCTTGACCTTGAGCTTCCAGGTGGCGCCGTCGGAGCAGTCACCGGTCTTCACGATGCGGCCACTGTTGCCGCCACCGCCACCACCGCCGTGGTCGTCGCCGGCGGGGTCGTCGCCACCGTGCGAGGCGAAGGCGGGCGCGCCGAGGGCGAGCAGAGCGGAGCTGGTCAGTGCGGCTAGGGCCATTGGGATCTTTGTCATGCGCCCAGCCTGTGCGACCGCCGTGAGCCATGGATGAGCGAGCGGTGAGAGCCCTCTTAGCGGGCCCGCCATCAGGAGAGCCGGCGTCGCACCCACCAGAACGAGAGTCCCGCGAGTACGCCGGACGCGGCGAGGTAGAGCCCGGTCTCTGCCCATTGCAGTCGCCAGAAGTGGCGGTGCGACTGGTAGACGAGACGCTGGCGATATCCCTCGTCGGACAGCCGGGACAGGCAGGCGTCCAGGGTGCCCGGCGCCTGGTGCACCTGCGTGGTCGCCCCCGAGCCGGGGTCACTCGGCGGTGGGGGCAGACAGTCGCCGAACCAGGACGGCAGGGCCGCCGGGTGGCCCTCGGCGTCGACCGTTTGGTTGGTCAGCACCCAGTCCCGCGGGTCGGCCCCGCGCGCGGTGATCTTGAACGGACCCGAGCCGGTCGAGGCGATGCCGTCGAGGGTGTCCTCCGAGAGGAAGACCGTGGTGGTGGTCGGCGGGATCAGGTGCGGGCGTACCCACCACGGGACGGCCACCTGGACCAGCACATAGATCGCCAGGGTCAGCGCCATCGCCGGTACCGACCGCCGGACGACGAGCCCGACCAGGGTCCCGAGCAGCACGGCGAACACGGCGTAGCTCACCGGGACGACGCCGCGCATCGCGAACGAGATCGGCGTCATCCGCGAGGCCAGGCTCCCCCGCTGGCTGCCCTGGATGCCATCGAGCGGCTGTGCCCACCACGTGACCGTCGTCGTGAGGATCCCGACCGCGACAGCCGTGGCCAGGACCGAGAAGCCCAGCTTCGCCGCGAGCCACCGCCAGCGCGTGACCGACTGGTTCCAGGCCAGCCGGTAGGTGCCGCTCTCCAGCTCGCGGGCCACCAGTGGTGCGCCCCAGAAGATGCCGATGACCGCAGGTGCCACCGCGAGGACCGCGATGCCGCCGTTGAAGAGCAGCAGGTCCGTGCTGGAGAGCAGGTCGTAGACGTCCTTGTTGCGCGCGGCGAGGTGGGCCAGTGCGGGGCCGGTGAGGGCGAGCCAGACGCACACCGCACCGACGAGCGCGTAGACGGCGAGGAGCTGGATCCGGAACTGCCGCCAGGTCAGCCAGATCATCGGACCACCGCCAGCGGCGTGCCGGCCGGGTCGGACGGCGTCCCCTCCATGTAGGCCAGAACCACGTCCTCGAGTCCCTGCGGCGTGGTGGTCCAGGCCGGGTCGAGGACCGGCGACTCCGTGCGTACGACGTAGGTCGACTGGCGGTCGGTGTGGCTGGCCCACACCACGTGCTGGTCGGCGGGCAGGGTGTCCGCCTCGCGCCGGGGGCCCGAGAGCCGGTGATGTGTCGCCAGGAGCGTGTCGACGTCATCGGCGACGCGGACCTGGGAGTCGACCAGGACGACGACGTGGTCGCAGACCCGCTCGAGGTCCGAGACCACGTGGGAGGACAGCAGCACCGCGATCTCCTGCTCGGCGACCGCCTCCATGAGCAGCTGCAGGAACTCTCGACGCGCGAGTGGGTCGAGGCTCGCGACCGGTTCGTCGAGCACCAGCAGCTCGGGGCGCTTGGCGAGGCCGAGGGTGAGGGCGAGCTGGGCGCGCTGGCCGCCAGAGAGTCTGCCGGCCTTCTGGCTCGGGTCGAGCCCCAGGCGGCCGATCCGCTCCTGGGCCTGCGCGTCGTCCCACCGTGGGTTGAGATGCCGCCCCAGGCGCAGGTGCTCCGCGACGGTCAGCCCGGCGTACGTCGGGGTGTCCTGCGCGACGAACCCCACCTTCGCGAGCTGGGTGGCGTCGCCCGCCGGCCGGCCGCCACAGACCTCGATGGTGCCGACGGTCGGGGTCAGCAACCCGACGATGAGGGTCAGCAGCGTCGTCTTGCCGGCGCCGTTCGGTCCGACCAGCCCGGTCACCTGGCCCGCCGGGATCTCGAGCGTGCAGTCGCGCAGCGCCCAGCGGCGCCGGTAGCGCTTGCCGAGGCCCGCGGCAGCGACGACGGCGCTCACGTATTTGCGGGGTCCCCGCGGAAGCATCTGGTCGCTGCGCGCAGCGCTCTCCACCCGAGGCTTTCGCGGGGTGCTCACGCTATGTCCTCGTGCACAGCACGAAAGGTGCTCGTCATCAGTGCCTCGATGCTCTCCTCGTCGAGCCCGGCCAGCCGGGCCTTGGTGAGCCAGCGCACCAGGTCGCGGCGCAGCGGTTCGTGGGCCGCGAGCGAGGAGTCGGTCAGGGTCCGGGTCACGAAGGTGCCGATCCCCGGACGAGCAGCGACGAGCCCCTCGCGCTCCAGCTCCCGGTAGGCCTTGAGCACCGTGTTGGGGTTGATCGCGAGCTTCGCGACCACGTCCTTGACCGTGGGCAGCTGGTCGCCCACCTCCAGCAGCCCCAGGCGCAGCGCCCGCCGGACCTGCTGGACGATCTGCAGGTAGGGAGAGACGCCGGAGCGACTGTCCAACGAGAACTCGATCATCGCCACATCCAAATAACTAGGTGACTAGCACATTAGATACCTGGGACAACGCCGTCAAGACAGCTGACCGCGACGCCACCACAGTGGCGCCGCGGTCAGAGGGCAGATACGGGAGCAGGGCAGCGGAGCGGAGCCTCAGCGACGACCCCAGGCGCGCAGCCGGCGCGCCGGGCCTTCGGCCGCGGGCGACTGCGACTGCTCCCAGACCCGGCGCCACTGCGCGACGTCCGGGCCGCCCGGGTCGGGGGTCGCGCCGGTGGCCGCCCGGCGCCGCGCCTCCCACCAGGTGGAGCGGTCCTCGTCGAGCAGGGTCGCGACGGCGTGCTTGATCCGCGGTGCGAACTCCCGCACCGACTCACCCTCGCGGGGTCGCAAGGGCTCGCCGAAGCGGATCGTGAGCTGGCGCCGGCCCGGCGAGGGCCAGCCCTGGCCGCGCGGCATGGCGGCGAAGGTGCCGCGGTGGGCGACGGGTACGACGGGCACGCCGTGCTCGTGGGCGAGGAAGGCCGCACCCATCCGGAAGTTGCCCATCCACCCGTCCTTGGAGCGGGTGCCCTCCGGGAAGATCACCAGCGACCAGCCGTCGGCGAGCACCTCGCCGGGCGTGGTCGCCATCGAGCCGCCGCGCCGGTCGATCGGGAAGGTGTTGAAGAACAGCGACGAGCCGACCGCGCGCCACCAGGTGTCGAAGAAGTAGTCCGCCGCGGCGGCCACCCCGGTCTTGCGCCGCCACTCGTCGGGCAGCGAGAGCAGGATCAGCGGGGTGTCGAGGTGGGAGGCGTGGTTGGCCGCGAAGATCACCGGCCCCTCGATCCGGTCGAGGACGTCGAGCCCCTCGACCTTGGTCCGCACCTGGGAGCGGAACAGCGGCTCGAGGCCGGCCTTCTGGACCACCTCGCGCACCGCCATCGCCGGCCGCTTGCGCGACCAGTCGCTCGGGAAGACCGTCTGCTGCGCGGGCAGCAGGTAGGGCTCTGCCGAGCGCGGCACCAGCGACCGCCGGCCCCAGCGCCAGCCCCGGGCGGTCCGTTTGAGGTCCGAGACCCCACCGGAGATGAACGAGCTCATGCCGGCCTCACCGCACGTCCGCGAGCAGGTGCGGCGGGTTGTGCAGGTAGGTGATCGACGGCGACGTACCGACCGTGCCCGAGGCCATCTCGAGCGCGTCCTGCAGCGTGGTGGCGGCCCGGAACCCCATCCGTGCGGCGGCCTTGCGGTTGCCGCCGACCCAGATCACCTCGTCGACGTGGTCGAGAGCGTGGGCGATCCAGTACCACATGTAGAACGGGTGGACGCCGTGGTAGGCGTGCGAGGTGCGGTAGAGGTGGATGTACCAGGGGTCCTGCGCGAACTGCTGCTCGTACTTCTCCCCCACCACCGCCGGGTCGGTCGACTCCGCGAGGACCTCCTCGTAGAAGTCGACGTACGACGGGTGGTGCAGCTGGTTGAACCCCTCGTCGAGCGGGTGGTAGAGGATCACCGCACCGCCCTTCCGGACGACGGGCTGGCCGCGGTAGGAGTTGAAGTAGTAGCCGAGCCCCATGCACGCGGCGAGGATCGGGTTCATCGAGCTGTTGACGTTGTAGGGCCCGAGGTACGGCACCCCCATCACCAGCACGTCTGACTGGCCGTTGACCTCGACCGAGTGCTGGGCGTGCACCTTTTCCAGCGTCTTCTCGTGGACCGCCTCGACCTCGCCGGCGTTGACGCCGGTGAGGCCGTAGACCGACCGCATGTCGTGGAACATCTTGTGCTTGAGCTTCGGTGGTGCCACCGAGAGCCCGCGGCGTACGCCGAGCATCGAGGCCTGGTCCTTGACCGACCACTCCCACTCGCGCTTCTGCAGGAACGAGAACGACGACGGGAACACGTCGTTGTTGAGCGTGGTCTCGATCTGGAACACCTTCACGGTGTCCTTGATGATCCGCCCCATCCGCCACGCCGAGTGGTGCATCTCGGAGTGCTTGTGGTCCATGAAGGAGCGGGAGTGGACCATCGTCTTGGCGTTGTGGTGGTGGCGCAGCGACTTGTAGGACGCCAGCCCGATGCCGACCGACTTGTGGCCGCCGTCCATCGCGACCAGGTTGACGTTCACGTAGACCAGCAGGTCGGACTCCGCGGCCCGCTTGCTGATCTCGATGTCCTCGCCCTTCTCGGTGGTGCCGAGGTGGGTGAGCTCGTCGCGGTCCTCGGCGTCGAAGTTGTAGAGGTCGCCCTGCGGGTAGAACGAGCGGAACACCCGCTCGCCGACGATGTGCTTGAGCTCGGCGGCGGTCATCCGACGGTGCAGCGCGTTGGCGGCGATGAGCTTGACGTCGTCGACGCCGGCCTCGGCGGCCATGGTGAGCACCGCCTCGATGATCCGGCCGCGGATGTCGGGCGCCTTCATCGTCGGCAGCGGGATCGAGAGGTCGTCGAAGGCGATGGTCAGCCGCATCCCGGGCCGCAGCAGCGCGGGCAGCGGCTCGGAGTCGAGGGGGTTGAGCAGGGCGTGCTGGATCGCCTCGTCGACGTCGGGCACCGCCGGGATCGACTCGGGCGGGTAGACCACCCGGGTGCCGAGCGGGAAGCTCTCCAGCCGGAAGCCGAGTCCCTCGTGGACGATCATCGGCGGGGTGCGGTCATCGACCTCGAGCACGAAACCTGGGCGACTCACTGACTGCTCCTCATTGGCTGCTGCGGGGATCGAACGCAACCTTGACCGTACCGAGCCGGCCGGCCGCGTGCGCGTGGTCGAGCGCCTCCCGCCAGCGGTGCAGCGGGTAGGAGGCGACGGACTTGGAGAGCCGGACGACCGCGTCGAGCTCGGCCAGCTCGGCTGCGAGCTCGAAGGCGCCCCTGCCCCCCGGCTCGTGCTGCGACGAGGCGTAGGTGCCGACCACCTCGAGCTCGCGGAACCAGGCGGCACTCAGGTCGGCGGCCGCGGGCATCCCCGAGAGCACCACCCGACCACCCGCCCGGGTGGCGTTCAGCGCCGTCTCCAGCGACTGCTTGCTGCCGACCGCGTCGACCGCGACGTCGACCCCGCCGAGCAGGTACGCCGGCGAGTACTCCGGCTTCAGCTGGAAGGCGCCGGTCGACCGGCGTACGCGCCGCAGCACCTCGTCGGGCTGGACCACCTCGGTCGCGCCGAACTCGGCGGCCAGCTCGCGCTGGTGCTTGTGCTTGGCGACCACGATGATCTCGCCGGCCGGGGTGAGCTGGCGCAGCGCCAGCGTCGCGAACAGCCCCACGGCTCCGGCCCCGCTGACGAGCACCCGGTCGTTGTGCTTCACGCCGGCGCGGAGCGCGGTGTGGACCGCACACGAGAGCGGCTCCATGAGCAGGGCCTGCTCATCGGACCAACCCTCCGGCACCGCGTGCATCTGGCTTCGGTGCGCCACCAGCTGCTGGCCCCAGCCGCCGCCGGTGTCCTTGCAGAAGCCGGTCTGCAGCCCCGGGGCGAGGTGGCCCACGGTGATGCGCGAGCAGCGGTTGGTCTGGCCGACGGCGCAGTTCTCGCAGGGCTCGACGCCGCGCGCCGCACAGGTCAGCACCGGGTCGAGCACGACGCGGGTGCCCGCGGGCAGGTCCTCGCAGTCCTCGAGCAGCTCCGCGACGACCTCGTGGCCGAGCACCATCGGCAGCGACACCACCGCGGAGAAGTACAGCGAGGTCTGCCCCGAGAGCGCACCGAGGTCGGAGCCGCAGATGCCGGACAGACGCGTCCGCAGCCGGGCCCAGCCCGGCCGGTCGACCTTCGGCGGGTCGATGGTGACCAGCCGCAGCGGCGCGGCGTAGCCGGACAGGATGCCGGGCATCCGGGTGCCGATCGCCTTGCCGACCGCGGTGCGCGGCAGGCTGCGGAACATCTCCAGGGCGAGGATCATGAGCGGCCCGCCGGGTCCAGGGCCCGCACCGAGCCCGAGGGGCTGGCCCAGTCTGCGACGTCCCAGTGGGAGCGGCGCGCGTGCCGGTAGAGGGGTACGTCGGGCCGCACCGCCACCGGGTTGCCGACCGCCTCCAGCAGCGGCAGGTCGGAGTGGGAGTCGGCGTACGCGAAGGAGGCCTTCATGTCGATCCCGTGCTCCGCGGCGTAGGACTGCATCCACGCGGCGCGGGACTCACCCACCAGGGGCGAGGAGGCCAGATGGCCCGTGCACACACCTCGGTCGTCGACGGCGAGGTCCGCGGCCTCGATGTGGTCGAACAGGGGGCGCAGCGGCCGGGTGAGGGGCCGGATGGCGCCGGTGATGAGCACGGTCTGGTGGCCGGCCGCGCGGTGCTCGCGGATCCGGCGTACGGCGTCCGGAGAGAGCCGCGACAGCACGTGGTCGGTCAGGTGCTCGTCGGCGATCGCGTCGAGATCCGCGAGCCGCGCGCCGACGTACTCGCGGTAGATCCCGCGCAGGAAGTCACTGCGCGAGCGGCGCTCGGCCTGAACCAGGCTCGGCACCTTGGACGCGATCCGGCCGAGCTCGGCCAGGCGCTCCGGGCCGTCGAGCTCGCGGAGCCGGACCCACAGGTAGGTCTCGATGACGTTAGAGGACAGCAGCGTCCCGTCCATGTCGAAGAACGCGCACACCCGGGGGGCGCCGCCGCTCGTGGACCCCGGAGTCACCTTCCTGAGCTCCCCCGCAACCGGCTTCTTGCGCAGCGCGCGGAGCTCGTCGAGGCGGCGCACCGGAGCCGTCACGGCCGGGCAGTGCACCTCGAGGAAGTAGTGGGGCCAGTCGACCACCGAGGTGTCGAAGGCGAAGGTCGCGCGGTCCTCCTCCGACAGCGACGTGAACAGTGCCATCGTCTGCTTGTCGGAAAAGCGCAGCTCGGCGGTGGCGTACTCCATGTAGAGGTCGAGGTAGCGGCGCAGGAACTCCAGCCGCCTGCCCTGCTGGTGCAGCTTTCGCGCGAGGTCGCGGGCCCGGTCGCTGCGGGGGGCGTGGCCGACCATGTAGTCGGCGACCTTCCAGGCCTTCTCGCTGGTCGAGAGCAGCCGCTCGACCGACCGGGCGCCGGGGAACCGCCACTCGGGCAGTCGGGCCGCGCCGCGGTCACCCGCTGTGAAGGGGTGGTGGTCGAAGTAGGTGCGGACCGAGCTGTAGAGCACGTTGAAGGTGAGCGGGTTGCGGTCGCCGCTGGAGACGTGGAAGTAGCCGACCTCCGCGGGCTCCGGCGGGTGGGCCAGCACCGCAACGATCGCCGAGACCACGTGGTCGACGGGCACGATGTCGACGATGGTGTCTGCCGAGGCGGGGAACTCCGGGAGCTCGCCGCGCCCGTAGGCGAGGATCAGCGGCTCGGCCATCTTGAACCCCTCGATCCACCCGACGTGCGGGCGCTCGAGGGCGGACTCGATGATGCTGGGCCGCACGATCGACGCGCGGTGCGGACCGGCCGGGTCGGCGGCCCAGCGCTCGACGACCCGCTCCCCCATCGCCTTGGTGAAGGTGTAGCAGTCGGTCCAGCCGAGGCTGCGGGCCCGCTCGGTGCCGATGCGCACCAGCTCGTCCTTGACCCACTGCTTGCGGGCCGCCTCGGTCGCACGGGCCGCGGTGAGCAACCCCGCCCGGCTGTGCTCCTTCTCCGCCTTCTTGCGCTCCTTGACCAGCACGTCGACGCCGCGGGAGCGGTACTCGACCTCCTGGCGCTGCGCGAGCCCCCACGCGAGCTCGGTGTCGAGGTCCACGTCGTGCGCGACCGGCGCCTCCGGGATGCTCCCCCGGCGCCGGCCCGCGACGTAGGCCGTCGAGATGTGCACGTAGTGGATGTCCTTGCCCGACGCCGCGCGGGCCTCGTCGATGCGGTCCAGCAGGTCGCGGACGCCGATGACGTTGGTGGTGAAGCCCTCGTCGACGGGCGGGTCGAACGAGACGTCGCCGGCGCAATGCACGACCGCATCGATGTCCTCGGGCAGCGCGGGCACATCCGCGAGGTCGCCGTCGACGACCGCGACCCGGTCGGCCATCAGCCGCTCGACGCCCCCGGCAGCCTCGACGACCTCGGCGAAGATCGGCTTCTCGAGCAGCTTCGCGGCCCGGTCGGTGCCGGTGATCGAGCCCTTGGGGCGGATCAGCACCGAGAGCCGTACGTCGGGCACCTCGCTGAGCATCAGGTGCAGCAACGCCTCACCGACGAAGCCGGTCACCCCGGTCACCAGGACGTGCTGGCCCGCAAGCCGCTCCGCCACCGATCCACTCACGAGACGGAACCCTGCCACGTCCGCTGTCGCCTATCCATTCGGGGCTGCTCACGGCGCACGGGGCCGTCACAGGTGCTTGACCGCCTCGCGTCGCGAGAGCCCCGACAGCCGGTCGCCCAGCCGGTCGACCTCGGCGCGGACCCAGTCGGGGTCTGTGTGGGCGTGCTGGCGCAGCGCCCAGCCGATCGCCTTGCGCAGCCAGAACGAGGTGTCGTCGACGTTCGCCTCGATCGCGTAGCGGAGCAGATCGAGGTCGGTCTCGGCGCGGTGACCGACCTGGCAGATGACGGCAGTACGCCGCAGCCAGAGGTCGTCGTCGGTCGCCCAGGCCCGCACGACGGGGGTGGCCGCGGCACGGTGCCGCGCCAGCACGTCGCCCACCAGGTGCGTGGCCACGTCGTCGACGACGTCCCACCAGGCGCCCGTGACGACGAGGTGCTCCCAGAGGTCGAGGCTGGTCTCGTCGAGCCAGGCCCGAGCCCGTCGGTGCCGCGCCACCGCGATCGCGGCGTACCACTCCTCGCGGTGGGTCGCCTCGTCCCACAGCGTCCGCACGGTGGCGGCCCACTGCCCCTCGTCGGCCGGCTGCCAGTCCTTCAGCAGCGGCCGCAGCTCGGCCTTGAGGCGCGGTGAAGGCAGCCCGTAGTAGGGCAGCGCGGACTTCATGTACGCCCGCTGCTGGACGGCGATCGCCGGGTCGGCGGCCGCGGCCAGCGCCCGGCGTACGGCGCGAACCAGTGCGGCATCTGCGGGGGTGGTCGCAGCCACCCCCGCAGACTAGGGCCTTCCCCGTGGGGCCCCGCTCAGGACGGCCAGCTGGCCGTGGTCACCTCGCCCCCGCGGACGTCCACCACGAGCCGGACGTCGTCGGTGCCCTTCGGCACCAGGGCGTAGCTGCCCTCCAGCAGCTCGGGGAAGACCAGCGACGGGACGCTTCCCCCAGCGGCCGGCCGCGGCACGACGGCCACGTGTGGCCGGTGGTGGCCGGGCGCCTCACGTCCGGTGACCACCTCGACCTCCTCGCCGAGCATCGAGGCCGGCATGGTCACCACCAGCGCCCCGACGTCGCCGCCGATGTCGAGCAGGACCGAGCCCTGTCCGGCGTGCGGGTTCTCGTGGGTGTGGGAGTGGGTCATGACGCCCTCGTCTTCCCGGGCTTGGTGTTGTAGCCGCTGCCGGGCAGCCCCAGGTAGGGGAAGGTCGACAGGAGACCAGCGTTGGTGTCCTTCGTGCCGTCGGTGACCGCGGCCGCCGCTGCGTCCGGGGTGTACGACGGGTCGACCAGCGGGATCGTCAGGCCGGCCACCGCGCGCAGCTCGATCGTGACGACGTCGTCGATGATCCGCCGCCCGTTCGGGAAGCCCGCCGCGTCGCCGGCGACCAGCCCCAGCGAGTTGGCCTTCTTCCCCTTGGTCGGCGGGACCGCGACGTTGAGCCGGAGCATGTCCGCCTTCGTCGGCCCGGTGAAGTTCTGGAACCCGGGCACCACGCCCGACGGGATCCCGGTCAGCAGGATCGCGTCGAGGTCGGCCCGCGACTTCGAGTAGCCCTTCAGCTTCGGGAAGACGCCCGGGTAGAGCACCGGCAGCAGGCCGGCCAGCTCCGGGTGGTCGACGTAGGTCGCGAACCGCGAGTCGGTGCGCGGTGGGCGAGCGTTCCACTCGTCCTTCGCCGCCATCGGGATCAGCACCTCGTTGACCAGCGGGTTCCCGAGCCGGGAGACCTGCTTGAACGGGCCGTGGCCGACGTACTTGCCCTGCCGCGAGTCGAAGACCTTCGACTTCTGCCTGCTCGCGGACGACCACACGCCGATGGTGGCGTTGGCGTCCGACGGGCTCTTGGGGACGCTGCCCTTGACGAGCTGCTTGATCGGGACCTGGATCGCGATCGAGTGCACGTTGTAGGACTGCAGGCCGTTGACCCCGCCCATGTTCGGCATCGAGATCAGGTGGGCGGTGTTGAACGGGCGCAGCGCCCCCAGGTCGAACACGCTGCCCAGGTCGACGTGGAAGGCGTCGGCTCGCTGGCCGGCGAAGACCTTGATGCCCCCGGGCAGGTCGTGCACCGCCTGGGCGCCGAGCGCCGCGTAGTTCGGCGTGCTGCGCGGCCCGACGTTGACCGGCGGACACGCCAGCCCCTGGCCGAGCACCGTCTTCTTCTTCCCCTCGATCCGCGTCACCGTGTAGAACTGCGGCCGGTTCCAGTTCGGGTCGTCGAGCGAGGCGATCGGGCCGAGGTTGTAGAGGAACGTCGACCGGTTGCGGATCTGGGTCGAGAACTCGAAGCGGTAAGTGATGTCGGAGTCCGCGGTGCCCTTGTTGGACACGTTGATCTCGTAGCGGACGTCGTCACCGAACTCGTAGAAGTTCGGTCCACCGTCCGGCTTCTGGAGCGGGATGTAGTTGGCCACCAGGGTGACCGTGTCCGGCCGGTCCGGGCTGACGAAGGCGTAGACGTCGGTGCTGTCCGCGACCGGGTCCTTGCTGATCTCGGGTGCCTCACGGTGCGACGACATGTCAGCGACCCCCCTCGGGTGCGCGGTCTGCGGCCGCGTTGAGGATGCGGGCGACCAGGTCGTGGTCCTCCACGATCACCTCGCGCTCCCCCACCATCAGGTGCAGTACGCCGGCGCGCGGGTCCTGCACGTAGGCCACCACCGGTTCGGTGGCGGCGTCTCGACGCCGGGCCGTCGCGGCCTCGGCCGCGCCGCCGGACAGCCCGACCACCGCACCCGCCGCCACCCCGGCGCCGGTCGCCGCCAGGAACTTCCTTCTGCTTGTGTCACCCATCTCGGGGTCTCCCTCCATCGACCGGCTCTCGGACGAACCGGACCACGAGGGCTTCGGAGCCCTCGGCCGGTCGGATGGGAGGAATCAGCGCCGGCCTCACGTCGTTCTGCCCCGCATGGACACCATGAGGACGATCGGCACCATCGGCGCGGGCAACATCGGCAGCGCGGTCGCGAAGCTGGCCGTGGCCGCGGGCTATGACGTCGTGGTCAGCAACTCGCGCGGACCTGAGACCCTCGCCGACCTGGTGGCCGAGCTCGGCCCGCGGGCCAGCGCCGACACCGCCACCGGTGCGGCGACCCGTGGCGACCTGGTGGTGGTCACGATCCCGCTGCGCGCGATCGAGGCGGTGCCGGTCGAGCCGCTGGCGGGGAAGATCGTGGTGGACACCAACAACTACTACGCCGCGCGGGACGGCCACATCACCGAGCTCGACGAGCACCGCGACACCTCCGCCGGGCTCCTCCAGCGTCACCTGCCGACCTCTCGCGTGGTCAAGGCCTTCAACCACATCCGGTCGACCGAGCTCGAGTCGGACGGCACGGCGCCGGGGACGCCCGGCCGCCGCGCGCTCGCGCTGTACGGCGACGACGCCGACGCCGTCGAGACGGTCACGGGGTGGCTCGACGAGCTCGGCTACGACGCCGTCCACGGTGGCGGCCTCGCCGAGAGCTGGCGGATCGAGCCGGGCACGCCGGGCTACGGCCCGCGGCTCGACGCCGATGAGCTGAGTCAGGCACTGGCCGCCGCACGCCGCTGACCTGCACGGGGTTTCAGCACTCGGTGGTTCGGGCACGGTGCGGGTGTCGACAGATGACCCGGTCGAGATCGTCATGCTCCGCCCGGGGTCGCGTCGATGAGGTGGTCTCGTCTCGGCCGGTCCGGAACGGTCGGGGCGGGCTCGCTTCGAGGCTCGGTCCGGCGGCCGGCTCGGACCGCGGCTCGGATGGCGGCGGGGTTTCCCGGCACCCGGTCGGCGCACGTAGGGTGCTGTGCGCTCGGGGCGCATAGCTCAGCGGTAGAGCACCTCGCTTACAACGAGGTGGTCACAGGTTCGATCCCTGTTGCGCCCACTCGTACGTCGCGGCTTGGACTGGGCGGTCTGGACCAGTCGAGAAATTTCGAGTTCACAGGTTTGTGACACGCTGTCGCGGGCAGTAACTTATGCCCCGTTGAGCCGCTGGTGACCCGAGACGCCAGCGGCTCAACTTCTATTTCGGGGCCCGTGATCCGCGCTCGCGCGATCCGGTCGGCACGCTCAGGCAAGGCCGTCAGGCCAGGGCCTGGAGCTGGCGGACGTGCTCGTCGAGGTCCCGGCCGTCGGGGTTCGCGTTGTGGACCGCCCAGCGCAGGACGCCCTGCTTGTCGATCACGTAGGACGAGCGGCGCGGAGAGCCGCTGCGCTCGTCGAAGACGTCGTAGGCGCGGCAGACCGCGCCGTGCGGCCAGAAGTCCGAGAGCAGCGGGAAGTTCAGCCCATCGGCGTCCGCGAACGCGCGCAGCGCGAACTTGGGGTCGCAGGAGATGGCCAGCACCTCGGTGTCGAAGGTCATGAAGTCGGCGAGCCGGCTGCGGATGCCGGACATCTCGCCGGTGCAGACGCCGGAGAACGCGAAGGGGTAGAACACCAGCGCGACCGCCTTCTTGCCACGGAACGACGACAGCGTGACGTCCTGGCCGAACTGGTCGCGCAGCGTGAAGTCTGGGGCGGGGGCGCCGAGGGGAAGCCCGGTCACTCGTCGTCCGACCCGTCCGGGCTGTCGTCGGCGTCGTAGTCGACCAGCTCCCGCTTGAGCACCTTGCCGGTCGCGTTGCGGGGCAGCTCGTCGAGCAGCACGATCTCGCGGGGCACCTTGAACCGCGCAAGGTTGTCCTTCACGTGCGCCTTCAGCTCGTCCTCGGTGGCCGAGGAGCCGTCCCTGAGCACGACGAAGGCGCGCAGCCGTTTCCCGAAGTCGTCGTCGTCCACGCCGATGGCGGCGACCTCGACGACCGCGTCGTGCCGGGCCAGGCAGTCCTCGACCTCCTTGGGGAAGACGTTCTCGCCCCCGGAGACGATCATCTCGTCGTCGCGGCCCTCGACGTAGAGCAGGCCGTGCTCGTCGAACCGGCCGACGTCACCCGAGGACATCAGCCCGTCGACCATGTCCTTGTGGCCACCGCCGGTGTAGCCCTCGAAGAGCAGGCTGTTGCCGACGAAGATCCGGCCGGACTCCCCCTGCGGCACCTCCTTGCCCTGCTCGTCGAGGATCTTGACCACGGTTGCCCAGGGCGGCTTGCCGGCGGTCGCGGGCTCCTTACGCATGTCCTCGGGCGTCGCGATCGAGGCGTAGGCGACCTCGGTGGAGCCGTAGGTGTTGTAGAGGTTGTCCCCGAAGTGGTCCATCCACGCCAGCGCGAGGTCGCCGGGCAGCGCGGAGCCCGACGCCGCGACGACCTTGACGGTCTCGAGGTGGTGCTTGTCGAGCTTCTCGTCCGAGAGCCCGAGCATCCGCTGGAGCATCACCGGGATCACGACCATCTCGTCGCAGCGCTGGTCGTCGACCAGGGCGAGCGCGGCCTCGGGGTCGAACTTGCGCCGCAGCACGATCGTGTGGCCCAGTAGCAGCGAGAGCATCAGGTGGGCGAAGCCCCAGGTGTGGAACAGCGGCGCCGCGATGTGCACCCGCCACCCGAACCTCAGCGGCATCCGCGAGAGCAGCGAGACGGCGGCGTCGATGCCGGCCTCGTTGCGCGGCGCGCCCTTGGGGGTTCCCGTCGTCCCGGAGGTGAGGATGACGATGCGGCTGTGGCGACCCGGGACGGGCCCGGGGCCGTGGTTGGGCTCGGCCTCGATCAGCGAGTCGAGGGTGTCCGCGTCGGTGTCGTCGCCGTCGACCCAGGACAGCACCCGGGTCCGGATCTCCGCCTTCTCGAGCATGCCGGTGAACTCCTCGTCGTGGATCACGACGGTGGGCTCCTCACGCTCGAGGACGTCGACCAGCTGGGGTCCGGCGAAGGCGGTGTTGAGGTAGATCAGGTCGGCGCCGAGCTTGGCCGCGGCGACGGTCGCCTCCACGAAGCCCCGGTGGTTGCGGGCCATCAGTGCGACCGAGTCACCCTCGGAGACGCCGAGCCCCTGCAACGCGCGGGCCAGGGCGTTCGTACGCCGGTCGACCTCTCGAAATGTCAGGTCACCGCGCTCGTCGACGATCCACACCCGGTCGGGCAGCAGCGTCGCCATGGCGAGGAAGCCGCCCGCCGGACCGGTGCCCCACTGCTGCAGTACCCGGCCGGCCTTGGCCAGCGCGAGCGGCGAGTAGGGCCGCACGATCCCCGACTCGGCGAGCACCTTGAGGCCGTATCCGGTCGACGCGGCCTTGGAGGCCAGCTTGTCCAGCGGTGAGGGCAGGGTGAGCAAGGGCACGATGTGCAGGATGCCACGCCAGCGCCGGGCCGCGGGGTCAGGCCGGGTGCTTGGGTGCGATCAGGCGGGTGGCGGACCACTCCTTGCTGACCGCCGCGGTGGTGGTCTGCGCCAACCCCGCGACCGGAGCCGCCTCGGCGATGTCGGCCGGCTCGACGGCGTTGGGGCGCCCGACCCTGGGCGTGAGCAGCCAGATGGCTCCGCCTCCGACGAGGTCGGTGAGCGCGTCGACCAGACCGTCGACGAGGTCGCCGTCCTCGGAGCGCCACCACAGCAGGACCGCGTCGACGACGTTGCCGTAGTCGCCGTCGACCATGTCGGCGTCGATCGCGTCCTCGATGGCCACCCGTAGCTGGTCGTCGGTGTCGGAGTCCCAGCCGAGCTCCTGGACGACCATCCCGGGCTTGAACCCGAGCCGCTCTGCGGCGCCGGGAGCACCCGTCTGGGTGGAGCTTCCACCCTCGGTCGAGCTCACGCTGTCCTCCTCGTTCCTGATCCGTTGTTCGCACCGGTCATGCGGGCTCCCGTGGCCGCGAGGCCCGGGATTGAGCGATAGTCCACCGGAGTTGGGCGGCGGGCGCAAGCGAGCGCGCAGGACGAGTGCCGTTCTGAGGTGCGCGCGAGCACCTTCGCGGCGTACTCACCGGTAGCACTTCGACATCGTGACGAGCCGCGGAGCGTGACACGATGAGCGGGTGACTGAGGAGACATCCACTGACCCAGGTGCGGCCGGGGAGACCCCCCGCGCGAGCACCGGCGGCTCCCCCACGACGGTGATCCACGAGGGGCTGCCCACCCAGCTGCCCGACATCGATCCCGACGAGACCACCGACTGGCTGGAGTCCTTCGACCAGCTCGTCGGCGAGCGCGGCCGCGAGCGTGCCCGCTACGTCATGCTGCGGCTGCTCGAGAAGGCCCGGGAGCTCAACGTCGGCGTCCCGGCGCTGCGCAGCACCGACTACATCAACACCATCCCGCCCGAGCGCGAGCCGTGGTTCCCCGGTGACGAGGAGACCGAGCGCCGGATCCGAGCGTTCATCCGCTGGAACGCCGCGGTCATGGTCTCCGACGCCAACCGGCCCGGCCTCGAGGTCGGCGGCCACATCGCGACCTACCAGTCCGCGGCGAGCCTCTACGAGGTCGGCTTCAACCACTTCTTCCGCGGCAAGGACCACCCCGGCGGCGGCGACCAGATCTACATCCAGGGCCACGGCTCGCCGGGCATCTACGCCCGCGCGTTCCTCGAGGGCCGGCTGAGCGAGGAGCAGCTGCTTCGATTCCGCCAGGAGGTGCAGCACGGCGTCGGCAAGGGGCTGTCGTCGTACCCGCACCCCCGGCTGATGCCGGACTTCTGGGAGTTCCCGACGGTCTCGATGGGGCTCACCGGGATCAACTCGATCTACCAGGCGCGGTTCAACCGCTACCTGCACAACCGCGGCATCAAGGACACCTCGCAGCAGCACGTCTGGGCGTTCCTCGGCGACGGCGAGATGGCCGAGCCCGAGTCGCTCGGCGCGATCCGGATCGCCGCGCGCGAGGAGCTCGACAACCTCACCTGGGTCATCAACTGCAACCTGCAGCAGCTCGACGGGCCGGTCACCGGCAACGGCAAGATCATCCAGGAGCTCGAGGCCAACTTCCGGGGCGCCGGCTGGAACGTCATCAAGGTGATCTGGGGCCGGGAGTGGGACGAGCTGCTCGCGCGTGACGTCGACGGTGTCCTGGTCAACCAGATGAACAAGACCCCCGACGGCGCGTTCCAGAACTTCTCCGTCGAGGACGGCGCCTACAACCGCGAGCACTTCTTCGGCCCGGACCCGCGGCTGCGCAAGATGGTCGAGCACATGAGCGACCGGCAGATCGAGAAGCTGCCGCGCGGCGGCCACGACTACCGCAAGGTCTACGCCGCCTTCGACGCCGCGTCCAAGCACACCGGCCAGCCGACCGTGATCCTCGCCCACACCATCAAGGGGTGGACGATCCAGGCCCTGGAGGGCAAGAACGCCACCCACCAGATGAAGAAGCTCAAGAAGGACGACCTCAAGAAGTTCCGCGACCGGCTCTACCTCCCGATGAGCGACCGCGACATCGACGAGGCCTACGAGGCCACCGGCACCGCGCCGTTCTTCCACCCCGGCCCGGACTCCCCCGAGATCCAGTACATGATGGAGCGCCGCCGCCAGCTCGGTGGGTCGATCCCCAGGCGGGTGATCCGCGCCAAGTCGCTGATCCTGCCCGGCAAGGAGATGTACGACGAGCTCAAGGCCGGCTCGGGCAAGAACAAGGTCGCGACCACGATGGCCACGGTCCGGCTGCTCAAGGACTGGATGAAGGACCCCAACATCGGCGCGCGGATCGTGCCGATCGCTCCGGACGAGTACCGCACCTTCGGGATGGACTCGATGTTCCCGAGCGCCAAGGTCTACAACCCGGGCGGCCAGCAGTACGAGGCGGTCGACCGCAAGTTGTTGCTCTCCTACAAGGAGTCGGCGCAGGGCCAGATGCTGCACGAGGGCATCAGCGAGGCCGGCGCGATGGCGTCGACGACCGCCGCGGGTTCGGCCTACAGCACCCACGGCGAGCACATGATCCCGTTCTACATCTTCTACTCGATGTTCGGTTTCCAGCGCACCGGCGACTCGATCTGGGCGATGGCCGACCAGCTCGCGCGCGGCTTCCTGATCGGCGCCACGGCCGGACGCACCACGCTGACCGGCGAGGGGCTGCAGCACGCCGATGGCCACTCGCCGCTGCTCGCGGCGACCAACCCGGCCGTCGTGCACTACGACCCGGCGTTCGCCTACGAGGTCGCGCACATCATGGAGTCGGGGCTCGCGCGGATGTACGGCGAGACCGAGGCGCACCCGCACGGTGAGGACGTGATCTTCTACATCACCGTCTACAACGAGCCGGTGGCCCAGCCCAAGGAGCCCGACGACGTCGACGTCGAGGGGATCCTCAAGGGGATGCACCAGGTCGCGAAGGCCGACGGCGAGGGCCCCCGGGTCACGCTGATGGCCTCCGGCGTCGGCTTCCCGTGGATCGAGGACGCCAAGCAGATCCTGGCCGACGACTGGGGCGTGCATGCCGACCTGTGGTCGGTCACCTCCTGGAACGAGCTGGCCCGCAACGCCACCGCCGCCGAGGAGTGGAACCTGCTGCACCCGGGCGAGAGCCCGCGGACGGCGTACGTCGCCGACCGGCTGGCCGGCGTCTCGGGCCCGGTCGTGGCGGTGTCGGACTACATGCGCGCCGTACCCCTGCAGATCGCGCGCTGGGTGCCGGCCGACTACCGGGTGCTGGGCGCCGACGGGTTCGGCTTCGCCGACACCCGGCCCGCCGCCCGCCGGTTCTTCCACATCGACGCCCAGTCGGTCGTCGTCCAGGCCCTCCAGGCCCTCGCCGACGCCGGCGAGATCGACCGCGCCACCGTCGAGAAGGCGTTCGCGCAGTACCGCATCGACGACCCGACCGCTGTTGCGGGGGTCAAGCAGGAGGGCGGGGACGCGTAGTTGGATACCCCGGCGAGCTTCGGCCTGGATGTCCCCGACGACGCGGGCTTCGCCCGAAAGACCGGGTCGCTCCGCTCCCGTCACCCGCTCACGACCGGCCCTTGGGCACCTAACCCGCTCAAGGTCCTAGGACCGCGATGGGAGCGCAGCGACCCGGTCTTTCGGGCTCTTCTGACACATCTGTGGGTCATGGCCTGCCTGGGAGGGCTGGTCGGTGGCCGCCGAGGTTGAGCATGGCCAGCGCGATGAGGGCCTCGGGCGAGTGGAATCCGAAGGCGATGCGGGTGATCAGGCGGATCTTGGTGTTGACCGACTCGATGCGTCCGTTGGACAGGCCGTGCTCGATGGCGGCGAGGATCGATGTCTTGTGTTTGACGATGCGCTTTTGGAGTTGGACGAACGCCGGGATCCGGCAACGACGGGCCCAGCCGATCCAGGTCTCGAGCGCGTCGGGTGCTTCGGAGTGGTCGAGCTGGAAGACCAACCGTAGACCTTCTTTGAGCAGGTAGGCGCGGTGCAGCCGGGGGTCGGTCTTGGCGATCCAGGCGAGTTTCGCCTGTTGCCGGGTGGTGAGGTTCTCGGGGTTCTTCCACAGCGCAAAGCGAGAGCTCTTCAGCGCCGCGGCATGACCGGTGCCGCCCTCGCGTGCCTGGATCTGGGCAGGGGTACGACGTCGCCCTTTGGCGTTGTTCCACGCCTCGCGGCGCACCCCGTCGAGTGCCTCGGTAGCCCACTTGACCACGTGGAACGGGTCGGCGCAGCGCACCGCGTTGTCGCAGCGGCTTGCGACCACCGCAGAGATCCAGTCCGCCCCGTCCGCGCTGACGTGAGTGATCTGGGCGCACCGTTGCTCGCCAAGAAGGTCGAAGAACCTGTTCAAGGTGGCCTTGTCCTTGCCCGCAGCGGCCCACACCAGCCGCCCGGTGTCGTGGTCGACCACCACGGTCAGGTACTTGTAGCCACGCTTGTAGGAGATCTCATCGATCCCGATCCGTCGCAGTCCTGCGTACCGGTCGTGCAGCTGCTCGGTGTCGACCCAGACCCGGGTGATGATCGCGCCCACGGTGCGCCAGGCGATCCGCATCAGCTCGGTCACCGCGCTCTTCGAGCACTGCGTGGCCAGCCATGCCACCTGCTCGTCGAAGAGCCGGGTGTGACCAGCACCGTGCCGGGCCCACGGCACCGCCGCCACCGTCGGACCGTGCTCGCGGCAGGCCACCCGCGGAGCCTCTGCTTCCAGCCAGACCCGGACCGTGCCCAGGTCCAGCGTCCGCCACCGCCGTCGACCCTCACCGCGGTCATAAGCAGGCGACCTGCGCCGGCACCGGCCACACCGGCTCGCCGCCCGCCGAGTAGGTCGGACACAAGCGACCAGGACCTGCCCCTCCTCGGCGAACTCGATGTCCTCGACGACTGTGTCCTCGACCCCCAACAGGGCGCGCCATAAGGTGGCGTTCCGCACGCCGTTCTCCGCTCACTGGTTCCTGTTCTTCGACAGCTCAGAAACCTAGAAGGGGAACGGCGTGCTCACATCTCAGCCGCGCGGACCACCCACGGATGTGTCAGAAGAGCCGTCTTTCGCGGGCGAAGCCCGCGCGCCCGGCGATCGGCC